>Ga0187860_1000315_pt1 | contig 47758 bp, 34 predicted proteins | sample June2016WEW_10_4_FD_132981 | JGI IMG/M metagenome (GOLD analysis project Ga0187860, IMG submission 132981) | Peatland microbial communities from SPRUCE experiment site at the Marcell Experimental Forest, Minnesota, USA - June2016WEW_10_40 | ecosystem: Environmental > Terrestrial > Soil >...
GTCACCAACGCGCGCCTTGGGGCGGCCGCTTGAAACTTGTCACAAGATCCAGAGACCTGTGGACCAAGAAGATCCAGAGACCTGTGGACCAAGAAGATCTAGGTGGTCGGATGGCACGCGGTTCTGGTCGCTGGCGTGAGACGGCACGTCTGTCGCGTACCGGAGAGTCCGTTCATCCCGCTCCCGTAGATGGACATGTCGATGGACAAGCGGAGCGCCTGAACGCTGTCGACGACGCTCCGCGCACCGGCACCTTTGCGCAGTCCTGGATCATGATGCTCGGCAATCGTCGGCGGTGTCGACCGGTTCGTAAGCGTGGTGCTCGGTGCCGTCCCTCTACGCCTCGCCGTCGCTGTCGGCCGTGCGATGCAAATCGTAGGGAGAGATGCCGGCAGCCTCGCTCGTGGCCAAGCCTCGGCGTTGTAACGGGCTTGTATCGGTCGAGCTGACGGCGAGCTCAGCCGGCCGCAGCGAAGCACGCTCTTGGGATCGGGACGGCGACTAGCGTCGCCGGCTGAACGGTGGCGACCACCAGGTCCCGATATGGCGATTCGACTCCGAGCGGATACCCCGCGCCCAGGAACTCGCCGGCTGCTATCGAGGTCGACCGCACCGAACCTGCGGCCGAAGCGGAGAAACACCCAAGAGCGCCGCCACCGCCTTGACTGGCCCAGACGACATCGCCGGTCGCGAGCAGGGCATTCCAGCCGATGTCCTCCGTCACGCTGGTTGGGCGGAGCCCAGACGCCGAGTAGAGATCCACCCAAGCGCCGTTGCCGCCTCCTCCCGCGCCCAACCATCCTCCAGCCGTCGTAGCCACAAGGGTGTAGCGCCCGTAAAATGCCGGCCCGCCGTACCAGCGTCTTGAGATGACCCGCCAACTGGACGGAGCGATCTCCGCGATCTCTCCACAGCTGAACGGCACTCTCCGCCCACAGAACGTCGCGTAGAGGGGCCCGCTCGCGGATGGCAGGGCCAACGCGGTGATGTTGCCCAGGGCATTGCTCGGTGCCGGTCGAGTGGCAACGGCGCCAGTCGTCAGGTTCACGAGTTCGACGTGGTCTGAGTCGGCGATCCAGGCGTCGTCCTCGCGAGGGACGACGGCGACCGCGATCGAGGGATCCGTATAGGGGGAACCCTGGACGGCGGTCGCCTCGGTGAACGGCAGTCGGACGAGTGGCACGGGTCTGAGATCTGCGGGGACTCGCCACACCTCGAAATGACCGATCGCACCGCCCGAGAGGTTGATCAGGAAGACTTGTCCGTCTGGACCCGCGAACAGACTCGCGACTCCCGCCACTCTCGGCCCGAGCACGAAGCGGCCGCTCGGTAGCTCGACTCGCGCAAGAGTGAGAACCGGAGGCGGGCAGTTCGGTTCGCTGGAGGGCTCGACGAGAGCCACAACCTCGTGTCCAGCGCCGGCGAGCACGGGAGGCGCTTCGCACCAGTCAAATACGAATCGCTTGGGCAGTCGAGCGAGTGTCACCACTTTCCCCGCGCTCGTCTGCTGCACCGTGGTCGATGGAGCACCATGAGGAGCGGTGGTGGCCGATGGAACATTCATCGAGCTCGAGGTGGGACCGGCGGTCGTCGATGAAGTACTCAGGGAGCCAGAAGGGGTGCCGGCCAGTATCCCCACTCCGATGGCGATGACCACAAGCACGGCGACAGCGACCGTGGCGAAGCCCTTCAGCTCAGGGACTCCCTCCGCCGAGGATCGGGACCAACGTCGCTCGACTCGGGCGGCGGTCACGAGACGATGCCGATGGCGAGGATGACCGTGCCGTCGGCGCGACGGAGATCGTGACAACGCAGGTACCGGCACCCAGGGGCTGGGTCGGTGCGCGCGCTGACGGCATCATCTTGTAGGACGCTGAGGAGGGAAGCAATCTTGCGGGCCGACGCGGCGGTCACCTCTCGAGAGGCATAACCAGCGCCATATGGGTATCCGGAGGCCAACCGAGCGAAGCGAGGGCGGCAGAGGAGGCGCGGCGAGCTCGAACTGCCCCGCCGATGCTGGTCGCGCTGCGGTGCCTTGCCCCGTAGTTACGGTTACGTAAGCTGGCATGCAAGGGTGTACCTCCAGATTTGGCCCTCTGTAGTACCGATCTGAGTGTTCATCGAAGGCCTCGCCCTGACCAACGCGGTGAGCGTTGGCGACGGCGCTCTTGTGCGTCATGATCTGACCGTGCTCCTTGCGAGTGAGCAACGTCGGGAAGGCCGTGTCTGTCAGGCTGAGCTGAGACACACCCGCCGGGCATACTGAGCACAACCTCGATGCGAGTTGTGTCGTTGCGTGATGGTCAGTTGTGTCACTGACCCGGAGCAGCCCCAACGGGATTCGAACCCGTGCCTCCACCTTGAGAGGGTGATGTCCTAGGCCACTAGACGATGGGGCCGAGGGTGCTGATGAGGGCAACCTCCGCACTCCAAGCGGTGGCACGAGGCCGGTCGCTCGGGGCGCCCCATCGTAGCCGTCTGCCGAGACGCCCCCGACCGGGTCTCCCCAGAGTTCTGACGGAGCCTTCGGTCACCGTCGCCGCGGTAGCCGACCCAAATCACCACCCGGCGAGCCGCCGGGCGCGCTCCAGCAGAATGCGCAGGTTGCTCTCACCGACGAGCTCCCAGGCCTCGGGCCACGACACCCACTTGAGGTGAGCACGCTCGTTCTCCGGGCGAGCCTCGTCCGGCCGATCGGTCACGAAGATGTATCGCAGGTCGGCGTGCTCATGGGCCGCTTCGTCGCCCCGGGCTGGGACATGTACCACGACTACCTGGACAACGTCCCCCTGCTGGTTCTCCGGGCTGCCCGCTGCCGGCGCGCCAGTCGTCGCCGCCAGCGGATGCAAGTCCGCCAACCCGGTTTCCTCGGCTGCTTCCCGTAGCGCGACGGCACGCGGATCGCGCTCTCCCGGATCACCGTGGCCGCCCACTTGCATGTATCGGCCGTGTCTCTCGTGCCAGCGCAGCAGGACCCGCTGCGACTGGAGGTGGACGACGAGCGCCGAGGCGGTCAGGTGGAGCGGCTCCGATCGGTCCCACGGGTCAACGACGGTCTCGAGCAGTTCGACGACTTGTTGCACGTCGCGAACCTCTGCCGCTTCGATGGGCTCGTACTCAACGCGGGAGCCCGGCATCGACAGCCGAACCACGTCACTGGCGCCGCTGACTGCCGCACGACCACGGTGACGGTCACGGTCACGGTCACGGTCACGGTCAGCCACGGCAGACATCCTCGCGGCTCGACCCGATGTGCGGCCAACACTCATGCCGGGCGCGCCGCCCAACCAACCGGCACCGGTTGTCGCGGCGCGGCAGACTTCAGGTATGGAACGCCACCACGCCATCAGCGTCTTGCAGCGTGAAGCCGGGCGTGTGCTACAGCTCGCCAGCGACTACGACCGGCTGGCCGCGCCGGTCCCCAGCTGTCCCGGGTGGGACCTCGCCGATGTCGTGAAGCACCTCGGCAACGTCTACAACTGGGTCGGGACCATCGTCGACGGGCGTCTGGCAGCCCCGCCCGGACCGGAAATACCTCGCCGGCCAGCTGACATGGGCCCCGGCGACTGGATGGCTGATCGCCTCGACCGCGTCGTGTCGGTGCTGACGAGCGCGCCCGATGACGCCGTCATGTGGAACTTCGCATCTGACTCGCCGGCGCCGGTGTCGTTCTGGTGGCGCCGTCAGGTACATGAGACCGCCATCCACCGCGTTGATGCCGAGCTTGCCTGCTCGGCCCGGATTGCCACACTGGAGCCCGAGATCGCCGCCGACAACGTCTCGGAGCTCCTCTTCCTCCTCCGGTTCATCGAGACCAGTCCGCTCACGGACGGTGCGCCGGCACCGGCCGAAGCGGAGCCGCCAGCCGGGCTCACCGTCCACCTGCATGCGACCGATGCGGACGGAGCCGAGTGGACCGTCGACACCGAGGCGCGCACCATCGCGAGAGCTCACACGAAGAGCGACGTGGCCATCCGGGGCACAGCTTGGGCGTTGGCCCGCTGGTGTTGGGGACGCTCCGTGGATGGGGAGATCGAGACCTTCGGCGACCTCCAAGCTGCAGAGTCCTGGAGGCGAAGTGTTGTCCCCTAGCGACGAAGGTGCCGTCGTCTAGCGACTGCGGCTGCCGCCTCCCGCCGTGACACAACCGAGTGATATACATCCGACAACTCGCCGTAGCGGCGCCTGTACGAAGGGGACCGAAAATGGGCAGGACTCGATCCAAGCGACGTGCCGCACGGGTGCTCGTCACGGGCGCCGTAGGGGTGCTCGCCTCAGCAACCATGTTGCTGCCGCCGAGCGCGAGTGCCACCACGCCGGGAGGACGCACAGCGACAGCGGCCACCTTCCGGGCGATCGGTGCCGCAGCGAGACTCCCACGCGGTGATCGTGTCATGGGGCGGGTACCTGCCACCGCGACAATGCGGGCCGACATCGTCCTGCGACCGACTGACTCATCCCAGCTCGCCGCATACGCGACTGCTGTCGCATCGCCGCACTCCCGCCTGTTCCGGCACTACCTCTCACCGGCGAAGTTCCGCCAGGCGTTCGCACCGGCCGCCGTCACCGTCGACCAAGTCAGGGCGGGACTCGCCGCTCGCGGCCTCACTGTCCTCCCGACAGCGGCGGACGGTCTCGTCATTCCAGTTCGAGCCACCGCGCAGCACATCGATGCTGCCTTTCACACGACCCTCGAGTCAGTCCGTCTCGCCAGCGGGCACGCCGGGCAATGGGCGGTCACCGCCCCTGAGCTTCCGGCCACGATTGCTCCCTCGGTACTCGCCATCCTCGGCCTCGACCAGCTCGTCCAGCCGACACCCCTGAACACTCCGGTGCGCCGCACGACGATTCAAGCGACTACGAGGAGTGCGGCAACGCACTGGGACGCCAACTCCAGCGCTCGACCGCAATCCGGCGGTCCCGAGCCCTGCGCCGAGGCCACCGAAGTGGCTAAGCAATTCAACACGTTCACCGACAACCAGGTCGCCTCTGCCTACGGCTTGAGCGGCCTCTACGCGAAGGGTGTCCTCGGCGCCGGCCAGACGGTCGGGCTGTTCGAGGAGGACACGTACCTGACAAGCGACCTCCGCCTATTCGACCTGTGCTACTTCGGTGCGGACCACTCGAACCAGGCGACGCTCATCAACATCGACGGCGGCGAGCCGCCCGGACCCGGCGCGGGTGAGGCCGCTCTCGACGTCGAGGACGTATCCGCCTACGCACCGGGAGCGGACATCGACGTCTACGACGCTCCGGGCACCCTCATCGGGTGGGTCGATGAGATGGCCGCCATCGTCAACCAGGACACAGCGAGCGTCGTGAACGTGAGCTACGGGCTCTGCGAGACGCAGATGGCAGAAGCGGCCCCCGGCTTGCCCCAGACTGAGAACATCCTCTTCGAAGAGGCAGCACTGCAGGGCCAGACGTTCGTCGTGGCCTCGGGTGATGCCGGTTCTGAGACCTGCTCCCGCAACGACAACACGAACCAGTCGCTCTCGGTGAGCGACCCCGCGTCCCAGCCGTTCGCGACATCCGTGGGTGGCACGAGCCTCAAATCGGCGACGTTCCCTCCCGTCGAGACCGTCTGGAACGACGGTGGCTCGGGCGGGCCAGGCGGCTTCGGCGGCCAGGGCGCCGGCGGCGGCGGTATCTCGCAACTCTGGCCCATGCCGTCGTGGCAGTCCGCTTCTGGCGTTCCCGGCGTGATCAATAGCTACTCGACCGGTTCTCTGTGCGGCGCACCGAGCGGCACCGACTGCCGAGAGGTCCCTGAGGTAGCCGCTTCGGCAGACGAGCTGCACGGGGACGAGATCGTCTACGACGGCCAGGGGACCACGATCGGCGGTACCTCTGCGGCCGCTCCGAAGTGGGTTGCCCTCCTCGCGCTCGCGAACAACTACTGCTCGACCCAGGGCCTCGGCCGTGTGGGTTTCGTCACCCCGGCGTTGTACCAGATCGCCTCGAACCCGGTGAGTTACGCGGAAGCCTTCAATGACATCACGCAGGGCAACAACGACATGCTCGGCGTCAACGACGGTGCCTACCCGGCCACCAAGGGCTACGACATGGCCAGCGGCCTCGGCAGCCCGAGAGTCACGGGGCCCGACGGCTCCACCGGCTTGGCAGCGCTCTTGTGCTCGGCCGGGACGTCGGACACGTCCCACCCGGTCGTCACGAGCGTTTCGCCCAATTACGGTTCCTACGCCGGCGGCACTTCCGTCACCATCGACGGTTCCAACCTGACCGGCGTGACCGAGGTGCAGTTCGGCCCGGCCGCGGTGGCCGTGACGAGCTCGGACATCAAACCCGGCGGCACCGCGATCACCGTGGACACGCCGCCCTCACCCACCCAGCCCTTCAACGGCGGTACGCCCGTCGGAGGGGTGCTCGTGGCAGCCTCAGGCCCCAAGGGCACGAGCGAGCCGACCCTGCTCGCCGAGTTCCACTACGTCGCCGGGTCGGACACGAGCCCGGTGCCGTCGGTCGACTACGTGTCGCCGAGCTCCGCATCAGCCGGCAGCACCATCACGGTCTACGGGAGCGGGTTCGAAGAGGGCAACGGCACCGCGTCCGCGCCAACCGTCCAGTTCGGCAACGTCGCCTCTACCACCGTCACGGTGGTCTCCGATACCGAGTTGACCGCGGTGGTGCCAGCCGAGCAGATCGGGACTGACTGCGCCACGGCGGGCATGGGTGTCCCGGAATCCAGCATCTGCCAGGTGGAGGTGACCGTCACGAACACGTACGGCACGAGCGCCACGCAGGCGATCCTCCCGCCGCCGACCGGGCTCGTCTTCGACCTCTTCATCCCGGCGCCTGGGACCGAGAACGTCCCGGCAGTCACTGAGTTCGACTACTCGCCCACGCCGGTGATCACGACGGTCAGCCCGAGCACGGTCGGTGTCGACCCCTACGAGTACTACGAAGCCGGGCCGGACCCACTGACCCCGGACATCCTCACGATCACCGGGACCGGCTTCAACTACTTCAGCCTGGAGTCCGTGAACGCGGTCGTACCTTCCGATTCGAGCCTCGACCAGTCGTTGTTCGTCGGCATCATCACTCCGACGACTGTCGAGTTCGATGCTCCGGTCTTCCTGCCTCCCGGGAACTCCAACAACCCCACCAGCTTCAACCTGAGCGTGGATTCGAGCAGCGGGACGAGCAACGTCGAGTCGGTGGCGGTCGCCCCCACCAACCTGACGGTGAGCAAGATCTCGTTGCACGACGGCTCGACCAACGGCGGACTCTCGGTGACAGTCACCGGCACAGGCCTGAACGCGGCAACGGGCGCCTGGTACGTGGGCGGACCTCCGCTGTACGGGTCGAGCCTGTCGACTCAGGTCACCGTGTCCTCACCCACCGAGCTGCAGTTCCTGACACCGGCGATGCCGGCGGACCAGGGTTTCTTTATGATTTGCAACGCATCGGTTTGCGTCGGCAACCGCCCGGTGACCGACTTCCAGTACTACGAGCCCGTCCAACCGGTGGCGACGTCGATCTCTCCTTCCGCCGGTTCGGCGGGCGGGGGCGAACGGGTGACGATCACCGGCACGGGCCTCGGCAGTGTCACAGCGGTGAAGTTCGGAACGTCGCTGAGCACCCGCGTGAGCAACCCGGACACGTACGTCGGCGCGAGCACGACGGAGGTCTTCGCCGCCGCACCGCCGGGCGTCGTCGGCACGAAGGTCCCAGTCGTGGTCGTCACTCTCGCCGGCACGAGCAAGCCGGCACCCGTGGAGTTCAGCTACGTGAAGGGGAACCCTGGTCCTCCCGTCGATGCGACCGTCAAGGCGGCCCCAGGGATGGGCATCGTCTCGTGGAGCCCGCCACTCAACGACGGCGGCTCACCGATCATCGGGTACTCGATCTCGGCCCACACTCCCAGTTACCCGTATAAGACGACGACTACCTACTCCCCGTACGTGAACGTCCCGGCGAGCGCTCGCTCCGTCGACCTCGCGGTGCCGCCCTTCCTGGAGTGGACCTTCGATGTGAAGGCGCGAACGGCGATCGGCTACCAGACCGCCGTCACCCGCGGCATCGAGGTGCCAGTGGGTGACGACGGCTACGTGATCGGCGCATCCGACGGCACCGCACGGGCGTACGGGGATCTCGGCAACCTCCCCGCCGGCGCCGGCGGGACCAAGCAGCCGAGCCCCATCGTGGCCTTCGCCGTGTCCCCCGCCCTGAGGGGCTACTGGACGGTTGCTGCCGACGGGGTGGTGAGCGCCTACGGATCGTCCATCAGGACCTACGGCTCGCTTGCACCGGACCGGCACCGCACGCCGATCGTGACGCTGCTCCCGGATTCGACTGGTGGGGGCTACTGGATCATCACGGCAGGCGGCGGCGTGTTCCCCTTCGGGGACGCGCGCTCCTATGGCGTGATCAACCAGGCGCTCACGTCACCGATCGTGTCGGCGGCCCGGTCGCTCGACGGCAAGGGCTACTGGATGGTGGCTGCGAACGGCACCGTCTACCCCTTCGGGGACGCCCAGAAAGCGGGATCGCTCGGCGGCAGTCACTCCCCGGTCGTGTCGATCCTGGGTGACCCCACTGCTGACGGCTACTGGCTCGTGACGTCGTCGGGCGGTGTGCACAACTACGGAAGCGCCAAGGCGCTCCCGCCTGTGTCGTCACCGGCGTCCCCCATCGTCAGCGCATCGGTCACACCCGATGGAGGGGGTGCGTGGCTCCTCGAGTCGAACGGCACAGTGAAAGCCGTGGGCGACGCCCTCTTCGAGGGTGACCTAGCGGGCCGGCTCGAAGCGCAGGCAGTCTCCATCTCGGCATGATCTGAACTCTTAGGCTGGGACGAGCTCAGCCTCGATCACACGGGATCACACGGCACAGGACGTGGCCCACCATGGTCGCAGCTCCGGAGCCTCGTTGGCCCGCGAGGCTAGAGCGGCGACCACGGTGGGCCATCGCCGGTTCCCACGCGCATGAGCGCGTCGAACACGTCGAGCGACCTTCCGGCACGGACTGGGAGGTGCGGCCATGACATCATCTTGCCCATCGGCACATGAGGAGGCGACGTGGGCAACGAGACTGAGATTCAGCGCCGGCGGATCCAACGGCTGATCAAGGAAATCGTCTTCCCGCTCCTCTACCCGGCGACCAAACCGCTCGAGGTGGCGGCGCACTTCGTGCGGGGTGAGCCGATCGAAGCCACCGAGGCCTACGCAAGGGAGTTCCGGCCGTTCAGCATCGGCCAACCTTGGGGCGGCGCCTGGTCGACAGCCTGGTTCCGTCTGTCGGGAACTGTTCCCACGCAATGGGCCGGTGGCGACGTGGTCGCCCGGCTGGGTCTCGGCTACAAGGGCATGGTGGGCTTCGGGGGAGAGGGCCTTCTCTGGGAGGGCGAGAGCCCGATCCAGGGCATCAACCCTCGCCACAACGAGGCGATGATCGCCTCTCCAGCCCGCGGAGGCGAGGCGGTCGAGCTACACCTGGAGGCGGCGGCGAACCCGTACGTGCCCTGGGGCGGCATCGAATGGCCACTGCTCCTGCCCGATTACGAGGGCGCGCCGCTCTACCGCCTGGACCGTGCCGAGCTGGCGCTGTTCGACCGAGAGCTCGAGAGCGCCTGGCACGACCTGCGCGTCCTGATGGAGCTGGCCGACGCGCTCGGGCCGAGCGACCACCGCTCCACCGAGATCGTGCGCATGCTCGACAAGGTCGCCCTGGCTCTCGACCTGTCCGACGTTCGTGGCTCGCTGTTGTCACAGCACGGCGTGTGGGATCGGCTGCTCGACTCCCCTACGGCATCGCAGTCTCACTTCGTCACCGCCGTCGGCCACGCCCACATCGACTCGGCGTGGCTGTGGCCTCTCCGCGAGACCAAGCGAAAGTGCGCCCGCACTTTCTCGACCGCCGTCGGACTCATGGAGGCCAACCCGGACTACGTCTTCGTGTGCTCGCAGGCACAGCAGCACGCTTGGATGGAGGAGCACTACCCGCTGCTGTTCGAGCGGATGAAGGAGAAAGTCGCGTCCGGACAGTTCGAGCCTGTGGGCTCGATGTGGGTGGAAGCGGACACGAACCTGCCCTCGGGCGAAGCACTGGTCCGCCAGCTCGTGTTCGGCAAGCGCTACTTCCTCGAACGGTACGGCGTCGAGACGGAGGACTGCTGGCTGCCCGACGCGTTCGGGTACTCGGGCAACCTGCCTCAGATCCTGCGCTCCGCCGGAGTCCGCTTCTTCCTCACCCAGAAACTCTCCTGGAACGAGATCGACCACTTTCCCCATCACACGTTCTGGTGGGAAGGGATCGATGGATCCCGGGTTCTCGCCCACTGCCCGCCGACCGACACCTACAACGGTGAGTTCCGTGTCGCCGAGATGCTGAAGGGCCAACGAGAGTTCGCCCAGCACGGCATCTCCCGCCATTCGCTTTACGCCTATGGCTATGGAGACGGAGGGGGCGGGCCTAGCAAGGCCATGCTCGACTCCTACCGGCGGCTCAAGGATCTCGACCCGTTGCCGAGGGTGGAGTTGGGAACGGCGCTGGGTTTCTTCCACGCGATCGAAGAGGAGGCGCTCGCGAACGACAAGGCGCTCGCAGCCGCCCGTCCGGGAACAGTCGCGACCGCGCATGCTCCTGGCGTCGGCGGCCTGCCCATCTGGGTCGGTGAGCTGTACCTCGAGCGCCACCGGGCGGTGCAGACGACGCAAGCCCAAATCAAGCTCGGCAACCGCCGTTCCGAGAACCTCCTGCGGGAGGCCGAGATGTGGGCCGTGGTCGGCCTGCAAGACGACTACCCCTCCGACGAGCTCGAGCGCGCTTGGCGCATCGTGCTGCTCCACCAGTTCCACGACATGCTGCCGGGATCCAGCATCCACTGGGTGCACGAGGACTCCGCTGCCGACTATGCCCTCGTTCGTGGAATCTGCGAGGACGTGATCTCCCGCGCCGGCGCGGCGATCGCCGACCGGGTCGGTGCAGGCGGGGCCGCGGGAGGGGCGGGGGCAGTCCTCGTGCTGAATGCGGGCTCTCACGCCCGAACCGATCTCGTCCAGCTCGACCTCTCGTCACTCGAACTGTCGGGACTGGGCGTGGGCGACGGGCTCGTCGCCGTGACGTCACCGAACAACGAAGCCGGCGAGCCGGTGCAGGTGTTCTCTGACGGCCGAGTCGGGTTCGTCGCCCAGGTACCCGGATGTGGTTGGGCGCGCTACGACCTCGTGCCGGCCGACGGGAACGCCAAGGTGGTCGCCGGCGGGACGCTCGAGCCGGTGACAGCCGTTGCCGGAGGCGAAGGAGCCTTCGAGCTGTCCAATGGGCTGCTCACCGTTCGGATCGACGCTGCTGGTCTCGTCGAGTCCGTGTTCGACCATGCGACAGGTCGCGAGGTGATCGAGCCGGGACAGCGCGGCAACGTGCTGCAGCTGCACCATGACTTCCCCAACGACACCGATGCCTGGGATGTCGATCAAGGCGCGTTCGCCCGGGCCACCGAGATCCGGGAGCTCGAGTCGATGAGGCTCACCGAGTCCGGGCCCGTCCGGGCCTCGGTCAGGGTCGTCCGAGCGTTCGGCACGTCGCGGATCTCCCAGGACATCCGGCTCGTCGCCGGCAGCCGCCGGCTGGGGTTCGATACGGAGGTCGAGTGGGGCGAGCGGCATCGTTTCTTGAAGGCGGCGTTCCCGGTGGAGGTGAGGGCGCCATCGGCCAGCTACGAGATCCAATTCGGCTACGTGCAGCGGGCGACGCATGCCAACACGACCTGGGAGGCAGCCCGGTTCGAGGTGCCCGCACAACGGTGGGCTGACCTGAGCGAGCCGGGTGGTGGGGTCGCGCTGCTCAACGACTGCAAGTACGGCTACGACGTGCGCGGCTCGGTGATACGGCTGTCCCTACTCCGCGGCCCGACGTGGCCCGACCCGGACGCGGACAAGGGGTTCCACCGCTTCTCGTACGCCCTGTTGCCACATGGGGGTCTGGCGGCATCGCTGAGCGCTCCCGGATCCGTGGTCGACGAGGCCGAGGCGTTCAACTTGGGTCTGAGGGTCGTGACGATCCCGCCGAACCGCACGCACCGGGCGGCTGCCACCCCTGCAACAGGCGGCGCTGAGGACCTCGGCACCCTGCCGGCCCTGCCGGCCCTGCCGGCCCTCCTGACCCTGCCGGAGCGCGCCTCCATCGTGGACGTCACGGGCGCCATGGTGTCGAGCGTGAAACGCGCCGACGGCGGAGGCGAGCTCGTGGTGCGTGTGTGGGAGCCCGCTGGTGCTCATGGGGCGATGGAGCTGCGGCTTGGTGCCGGTGGCCTCCCACCGGTCAGCGCGGCGAGCCGGACCGACGCGCTGGAGCGGGACCTCGCTGTCGTCGCGGTCGCTCCGGACGGTCGCGTGGCGCTCCCGCTCAAGCCATTCGAGCTCGTGACACTGAAGCTGTCATGACCGACGCAGTCGCCGCACACTGTCGGCGGCCGGTGATCAGTCCCGCAGCGGGCGCTCCTCGGAGACCGAGTTCACCTCCGCCAAGATGAAGGACGAGTAGCCCTCCTGCTTCAGCGCATCCAGCTGGAGCTTGAGCTGGCCTCGGCGGGCGACGAGCGCAGCAGCGCGATCTGACCCTGACGACCGCAGGCGGCGGGCAACCGCCAGCACGTCCGCGATCGGCAGGCCCGAGTAGACCACGGCGACGCCCAGGTCGGGTCGCTCGAAACTCGCCATGTCGACGACCCGGTCAAAGCCGATCGACACCCCGCACGCCGGCACATCACGCCCGAGCGAACGCCCGACCAGCCCGTCGTACCTACCGCCGCCGGCGATGGAGCTGGGGGCGTCCGGGTGGCCGAACTCGAAGATCTGTCCGCTGTAGTAGCCCATCCCCCGCACGATCGTCGGGTCGAGCGACCATGACGTCCCGGCCCCGCGCCTGGCGCCACCTTCACTTCCCGGCGCGCTTTCGGTCGACCCGGTGTCGCGAGCCATCTGCTCCAAGGCTTCGAACGTGGCGCGCAAATCCTCGAGGACGGCTTCGGGTACGCCAGGCAACAGGTCGGCCGCCCGGTCGAGGACGACCGCTGGCGAATCATCGGGCGTGAGCACGCCGACTACCCACTCGCAGCGCTCTCCGACCTCTTCGCCGTAGCCGCGCTCGGTCAGCTCAACCTTGACGCCGTCCCAGCCGATCTTGTCGAGCTTGTCGAGAGTCACGAGGAACGAGCCGATCGAATCGTGGGGGACTCCTGCCTCCACAACGATCGCCGCCAGCAGGCGCCGGTCGTTGACACGCAGCCTGACCGGTGCGATGCCGATGGCCTGCAGCGCAGCGAGCGTCGCCTCGAGCAGCTCGCACTCTGCCAGCACGGTGGGCTCGCCGATCGTGTCGATATCGCATTGAGTGAACTGCCGATAGCGCCCCTTCTGCGGCCGCTCGGCCCGCCACACGGACCCGATCTGCATGGCCCGGAACGGCGACGCGAGCTTGCCGGCGTTGTTGGCATAAAAGCGCGTGAGCGGGACGGTCAAGTCATACCTCAGCCCGAGATCGGTGAGGTCGGACAGCTCGGCCCCCTCGGCGACGACCGGATCGAGGCCGCGCCGGAGGATGCGGTAGATCAGCTTCTCGTTGTCACCGCCCTCGCCCCAGGAGAGTCGGGAGATGTCCTCGAGCGCCGGCGTCTCGATCCGACGAAACCCGAACCGTGCGTAACTGGCCGCCAACTCGGCGATCACGGCCTCCCGTTTGGCGACGGCATCGGGCAACAGGTCACGAGTACCTCGGGGCGGGCCGTTGTCGGTTGGCATTGTGCGGCTGTCCCTTTCCTGCCGGCTTGAGCCCTATGACCCTAGGGCAGCACAGAGCCGGCGTGGCTCCCCTCCTCCAGCCGTCCAGCCTGCCCGAAGTCAGTGGGAGGCAGGCCAGGTGCTGGTGCTCGGATCGCCGCTGGGCCAACCGGAGGGCACTGACCCCGTCACCGCCAGCGTGGCCGCATCGCACACGCTGGGCGTGGTCTTGAGTACCCAGAAGTAGTACGTACCGGGCTGGGTCTCACCGAGCACCGGCTGGCTTCCGGTCGAGAGGACCATCAACCCGAGGCAGTCGTCCGACAGCTGGTTGAAGCCGGCGTACACCGAGGGCCGGCCCGACCCCGAGCTCACGCTGATGACGCCGTAGCTCGTCGACGGCCCGCTGGTCGTGGCCATCGCGCCGCCGCCGAGGCCACCTGCTTGGGCCGCGGATTGCGCCGTCTGCAGGTTGGTCTCCACCACGACATCGCTCTCCGGCAAGATGTTGAGCGGTGCTTGAATCGCGCTGGACGCGTCACTCGAGAGACTGCAGGCGGAGGCGACCAGGCCGAGACCGGCGAACGCCACGCCGGTGAGCAGGACGCGCAGCCCCAGCTTGCTCCACTCTCGCGGGTTCATCAGAGCCACCTAGCCATTATCGGCCAGTTTCGATTCGGCGTTAGTTATTGCTATACATTCCCGAATCGACATATACCCATTCCAGCATATATAGCCGCCACGGTCCCAGAGTGAACCGGCCGGACTGGCTGGGCGGAGCTGCCGGGGGCCACCCGCGCGATGACGCGGGCAGCCCCGGCTCGAGCTCGGGGGAGAGGACTCGAACCCCTAATTACAGGGCCAGAACCTGTCGTGTTGCCGATTACACCACCCCCGAATGGGCGACCCGGATCGTAACAGTTGAGCTCGGGGTGCTCGGCATCACGGCCCTACCGTCGGAGGCACCTGCTGTCCCGGCGCCCACCGTCAGCCGGATGCGGTCAGCCACCCGCCCAACCGGTGTTCTGGTACCCGACGACACGGCCCACCCCGACCGCGATCGATTGGCCCCACAGCGTCCCGAGGTCGTGCATGAAACTGCCCTTCGACGCAGGGGTTGCCGCCACCTGAGCCTGCAGGCTGTCAGACGCGGCGACGTCGGTGAGCCATTTGGTCTGCAGCGGGTCCGCCAGCAGGATGACACGGCCGCCACTCGCCTTTGGGAGCAGCTGCGCCACGAACGAGAGCTGGCCGGGGATCCGGGCGAGCGGCACCATCGTCACCCGCTTCACGCCGCGGTGCTCGAGATACGCGGCCGCAACGGAGGCCTCCGTAGGCGCGCCCGAAGCCGAGCTCGCTCCAGTCGTGATGATCGTGCCCGCCCGCCCGGCTCGCCACAACGACAGCGCCTGGGTGCACCGGAGCTGCAGGTCGGCCGAGATCGTGGAGCCAGTCGGGCTACCGATCACGATGATGGCCGCGGCCGGCTTCACGTGATCGAACGGGAGCGGCGTGCGCGAGGCCGTCACGACTTGGACCGACGTGACGACGAAGTAAACGAACACAACGAGGACGACGAGGTAGACCACACGCCGAAGCCACCGGAAGACCGTAAAGAACAACTCCGCGCGCTCCCTACGCCGACTTGCTACTTGCTACTCGCCGGCCGGAAGCCTAGGGCCACCCAGGCGATCGCGAGCGGTCGCGACCCGGTGCAGCGTCTCGGTACGACCGAGCACCTCCAGCGACTCGAACAACGGGAGACCCACGGATCGCCCGAGCGTGGCGACGCGAACTGGCGCCTGGGCCTTGCCGAGTTTGCGACCGTGCGCGTCGGCGACAGCCTCGAGCTCCGCCTTCAATCCCACAGCGCGCCAGTCGTCCGGCCCGAGCCGACCGAACCGACCGCTCACCTCGGCAAGGATGGGGCCGGCGGCCTCGTCCTTCACGACGGCCTTCTCCCACGACGCTTCGTCGATCGAGAACTCCGGAGCAAAGAGGAATTCCACGTTCCCCGGCACGTCTTTCAACAGCGCCACCCGCTCTTGTACCAGCGGGGCCAGCACCGACCAGGCCTCCGTGGCGTAGAGATCCGAGCCGAGAGCGTCGCTGGTCTCGGCCGCCCAGGTGCGGGCACGATCGGTGAACTCGACCACGCTCAGTTGCCGGATGTAGACGCCGTTGTAGTGGAGGAGTTTCTGGAGGTCGAAGAACGCCGGAGAGTGGTTGACGTCTTCCAGCCGGAACGCAGCGACCATCTCGTCTCTCGTGAAGAACTCGCGCCCGTCCTTGAAGCTCCACCCGAGCAGCGCCAGGTAGTTCATGATCGCCTCAGGCAAGTAACCGTCCGCTCGGTAGTCCTCGATAGCGACCCGGTCACGGCGCTTGGAGATCTTCTGGCGTCGCTCGTTGACGAGGACCGGCAGATGGGCGAACACCGGCAGCGGCACGACAGGGTTGGCGGCTCCCCGCCAGGCGGGTCCAGTCCCGTCGGTGGGTGCTCCGCCGGCGGGCGCTCCGTCGGCGGCCCCAGCGTTGAGCGCTTCCCAGATGAGGACCGCCTTGGGTGTCGTCGGCAGGTGCTCCTCGGCCCGGATGACATGACTGATACCCATGTCGCGGTCGTCAGCGACAACAGCGAGCACGAAGAGCGCTTCCCCATTGGACCTCGCCACCACGAAGTCCTCGATGGTCGCGTTGGCAAACTCGACGTCCCCACGGACGAGGTCGTGCACCACCGTCACGCCGTCATCCGGCACGGCGAACCGCAACGCCCTCCCCTCCCCCCGCTCCAAGCCACGGTGGCGGCAGTACCCGTCATATCCGGGCGTCGGGGCGTCCCTCGTCCGGGTCTCCACCTGCTCGCGGGTGCACTCGCAGGCGTAGAGGTAGTCGGTCTGCCAGAGCTGTTCGAGCGCTGCCTCGTAGATGGCGGACCGCTCCGACTGCCGGTACGGGCCCTCGTCCCAGTCGATGCCCAGCCAGCCGAGGGCATCGAGGATCCCTTGGTACTGCTCCTCCTGGTGTCGCTCGCGGTCGGTGTCCTCGATACGGACGATGAACGCACCGCCGTTGTGGCGCGCGACGCACCAGTTGTACAACGCCGTCCTCGCCGTGCCCACGTGGAAGTAGCCCGTCGGCGACGGGGCGATGCGGACCCGGACGGGTCTGTCGGCCTGAGAGGTCACTCCTCGATGACCGAGATCGCTTGCTTCGGGCAGGAGCGGACGCACTCCATGACCTTGCCCCGGAGCTCCTCGTCCGGGTACTCGTTCAAGACGTACAGGAAATCGTCATCACGAACCTCGAACACCTCGGGGAGAATCCCCATGCAGATGGCATTGGACTCGCACAGGTCGTAGTCGACGACGATTCGCATCTCTTGGCCTCCTCATAGTCCGCGTCGGCGCCACTGTAGGCGGCTCGGCGCTCCCGCAGCATCAGCCGTTGCTCGCCGCCGCCGACGTTACGGCTCGGTGTCCCGGAGGATCCACATGGAGAAGAACTGTGACCCACCGCCGTAGGCGTGCCCGAGCGCGCAGCGAGTGCCGTCCACCTGGTGCTCACCGGCAGCGCCCCGGATCTGCATCGCAGCCTCGCCGAAGCGCAGCATCCCCGACGCCCCGATCGGGTTCGACGAGAGCACGCCTCCTGACATGTTCCACGGGATCCGGCCGCCGAGCTTGGTGTCGCCCGCCTCCGTCAGCTTCCACCCCTCCCCGTCGGCAGAGAAACCCAACGACTCCAACCACATCGGCTCGAACCACGAGAACGGTACGTACACCTCGGCACAGTCGATCTCGCGGATCGGGTCGGTGATGCCCGCCTGGCGGTAGACATCGGCCACGCAGTCGCGGGAGGCCCGTGGATCGACCTGGTCCCGGCCGGAGAACATCGTCGGCTCGCTGCGCATGGCGGCCCCGTGGATCCACGCCGGCGACCGGCCCGAAGCAGCGTCGGATCCCGCCACGGCCCGGGCGGTCGGCGCATCTGCCAGCACCATGGCGCAGGCACCGTCTGACGACGGGCACGTCTCGAGGTACCGGATCGGATCCCACAGCATCGGGGAGCTCTCCACCATCTCGAGGTTGATCCCCGCCAGGTGCAGGTGCGCGTACGGGTTCAGCAAGGCGTTCTGCCGGTCCTTCACCGCCACGAGCATCCCGATGTGGGACGGCGCGTTGGCACGGCGCATGTAGGCACGGATCAACGGTGCGAAATAGCCACCGGCACCGGCGAGCAACGGCGGCGAGAATGGCTGGGGCGAGGAGAGTGCCCACATGGCGTCGGAGTCGGACTGTTTCTCGAAGGCAACCGTGAGCACGCGTGAGTGGACACCGCCACGCACGAGGTTGGCGGCCACGAGTGCCGTCGAGCCGCCGACCGAGCCGGCCGTGTGCACGCGGATCATGGGCTTGCCCACCGCACCGAGCGCCGGCGCCAGGTACAGCTCGGGCATCATCACGCCTTCGAAGAAGTCGGGTGCCTTCCCGATGACGACGGCGTCGATGTCCTTCCAGTCCATGCCGGCGTCCGCCAGCGCCCGCTCTGCGGCCTCGCGCACCAATCCGGCGATCGACACATCGTCACGCTTGGCAGCATGGCGGGTTTGGCCCACTCCGACGACTGCACAGGCGTTCGCCATCACTCGCCTTCCATGACGCACACGAGGTTCTGTTGCAAACACGGGCCGGACGTCGCATGGGCGAGGGCCCGCTTCGCCTCGCCTGACCAGATCCGCCGGGCGGCCTCGCCGATGCGCACGAGGCCGGCGACCATCAGGGCATTGGCGGCGAGAGCTCCGCCCGACGGGTTGACGGTGACGTCGGTACCAAGCCGCAGCGCCGATCGGAGGATCAGCTGCTGGTGGGTGAACGGTGCATGCAGCTCGGCCACGTCGATGCTTTGAGCACCGTCATCAGCGGCGCCGTCACCGAACACGCCGGCGCCTGCGGCCGCCGCCATCGTCGACGGCGAACGGGCGAGGTCACGCGCCCCGAGTGAGTGCGTGTCGATCCGGTGGTCGATACCGCGGATCCACGCCGGCCGCTCCGTCAAGCGCCGGGCGGCGTCGCCGGTTGCGAGGACCACGGCAGCCGAACCGTCGGTGATCGGTGGGCAGTCGTGGCGGCGCAGCGGCGCCACAAGGTACGGCTCGGCCAGCAGCTCCTCGGCGGACACGTCACCCCGCACCTGGGCGTTGGGGTTGGCGAGTGCGTCCCGCCGGCTACGGGCGGCCACGGCGGCCATGTCGGCCTCGGTGTAGGCGCCGGCATCGAGGCCCGCTCGGGCCTGCAAGGCGGCGATCGAGACGGCGTCGGGCCACAGAGGCGCCATGACGTACGGGTCGAGCTGGAGACTCAACAACTCGGGCAGCGAGGCACTCGGCGACGACTTGCCGAAGCAGTACACGAGCGCAGTGTCGATGTCGCCGAGCTGGAGGCGAACCCAAGCCTCGTAGAGCGCCCAGGCCCCGTCCATCTCGACATGGCTCTCCTCGATGGGCGGCCATGCGCCGACGGCGTCGAGCGCCCCCACGAAACTGAACGGCACCCCCATCAAGTAGTCCGTCGACCCCGAGCAGGTGAAACCGATGTCACGGATCGTCAGCCCGGCGGTGGCGAGAGCCGCCGACACCACCGGCATCACGAGCTCGACTTCGTTGGCGTCCTCGGCACGGCGGATCATCGGCGACTGGGCGAAGCTCACGACGGCGACATCGCGAGCGGTCCGGCCGCTCACAGGTGCTCCTTGAACGAGTCGTAGGAGGCATCGGGCTCACCGCTGGGGCGGAAGTACTTGAGGGATTCGAGGTTCGGCACCCGGCGGTCAGGCTCCTCCCACACCGCCTCGACCCGCATACCCATGCGGACCTCGCTCGCCGGGCACTCCTGGATTAGCGCCATGAACGAGATGTCAGCGCCGTCGAGGAGGATCTGGGCACAGACGTAAGGCAGCTCGATCTGCTGTCCCCGGAATGGCACATTCACGATGCAGAACGTCGTCACCACGCCTCGCTGCCCGCATTCGACGAGGTCCTCGGTCGGCACACCGTCGGTCGGGCAGGCACCCCGCGGCGGCATGTAGACCTTCTGGCACTTCGGGCAACGCCGACCCATGAACTTGGCGTCGACCAGCCCGCGCAAGAAGGCGGACTGCGCGTGCCCGGCGGTCACGTCGTACTCGAGGCGGATCGGTGTCACGACGTGGGTGACGGGGGCTTCGGGGTCATCGAGCTCAGCCGTGTTGCGAGGGACGACGCCGCCGGCCTCGGCCTCGGGCACAAAGGCGACGATGTCGGTGATGTGCCCGTGGCGCTCGGCCCGCCATACGGCCCGTACCCTCATCCCGGTCGCCATCGCGTCCATCGACTTCGCGTCGACGTAGTGCAGGATCGCCGTATCGGCGCCGTCGAGCTGGATCAGGGCGAAAGCGAAGGGCCGGTCGAGGAGGTGGTGCGGGAGCGGCTCGGCTACCCAGCACCACGTCGTCACCGAGCCGGCGTCACTGACGGTCACGCGGTCGCCGGTGGCCCGTCCCGACGCGGGGTCGTACTCGGTCGGCGGGACGACCACCTTGCCGTCATCGGCGGTGACGCCATCGATGCGCCCGTCGCGCAACCCCCCGAAGAAACCCCCCAGCACCTCCCCCACCGACCGGTGGTACGGGTACTCGCTCACGTGATGCGCACGCAGCAGCTCCATGGGCAGAAAACTAGAACAGATTCTAGTTTTGTGCCCGCGAAGCGCCTCCGGCGGGCCCCGGCCGCGACGGTGTACGCGCTTTGTACCAACTGTCGGAACAAACCGCGTACACCGTCTCGGGGGGCCGGCCGGTGCGCTCTTTGCGCGAAGGGCTACCGTTCGGCGCATGGACCTCGCGCTGCCGGGTGACGGCGATCCCCGCCGCCAGACAGTTCGCTCCTGGCTGGCGGCGCACCCGTCGCCTTCCGGCCGCCAGCTCGCCGAAGCCGGCTACGTCGCTCCCCACTGGCCGGAGCCCTGGGGCCTCGGCGCCGACCCCATCCACCAACTGATCATCGACGACGAGCTCCGAGCGGCTCACGTGCGCCGGCCCGATAACGCCATCGGCATCGGCTGGGCAGGGCCTACGATCATCCACGCCGGTACCGAGGCTCAGAAGGAGCGATACCTCCTGCCGTTGCTGGCCGGCGAGGAGATCTGGTGCCAGCTGTTCTCCGAGCCTGGCGCCGGCTCCGACCTCGCCAACCTGTCTACCCGGGCGGTTCGCGACGGCGATAGCTACGTCGTGAACGGACAGAAGGTCTGGACGTCGTACGCGCACAACTCCGCCTTCGGCATCCTCATTTGCCGGACCGATCCGGACGCCCCCAAGCATCAGGGCATCACGTACCTCATCTGCCCCATGGACGCGCCGGGCGTCACAGTTCGGCCGATCATCGAGATGACAGGCGCCCATAACTTCAACGAGGTGTTCCTCGACGAGGTGCGCCTCCCTGCCGCCAATCGCGTCGGCAACGAGAACGCCGGTTGGGCACTCGCCAAAGTCACCCTGGGCAACGAGCGGGTATCACTGTCGGGCGAAGGTGCCCTCTGGGGCCGTGGCCCGACCGCGGCTGATCTCCTGGAGGTCGTGCGCTCATCGGGCGGGTGCTCCGACATCGTGCTACGCCAGCGGCTCGCTCAGCTCTACATCCACTCGGCGATCCTCGGACAGATCCGAATGCGCACTCTCGCCGCAGCTCTGGCAGGCCGCCAGCCCGGTCCGGAGGCATCGCTACGCAAGGCGCTGGCCGACGATCACGGCCAGGAGATCATGGGTCTCGCGAAGGACCTGTGCGGCGCGGCCGGGATGCTCGCCGATGCCGGCCCTTACGGCGACCTGAACCCGGTCTGGTCGTACGGCTACTTGTTCTCGCCAGCGCTCACGATCGGCGGCGGCACGGCGGAGGTCCAGCGGAACATCATCGCCGAGCGAGTCCTCGGCCTCCCGCACGAGCTCGACATCGAGGTCGGCAAGTCCTGGGCGGAGGCTCGCGCCGGACGCTGAGCCGCGTCGGCGGATACCGCCATCGAGGCCGCCGGCGGCGGCCCCAACGTCAGAGCAGCAACCGACAGGCGATCCCGAGATCGGTTACGGCTCTCCCGCTGTCCAGCGTCCCGTGGATCCAGCTCAACAGGGCGGAGTTCCAGACGTGGCCCAGCATCCTCGCCCGCTCCGCGATGTCGTCCGGTGCGCCGTCGCCCGCGGCCTGTGTCATGAGCTGCTCCATCGTCGTCGCAACCCGCTCGCGGCATTCGGTGACTCCAGGCTCGGGCGACGACATCGCCGCCAGGAGCGCGGCCACGAGCTGAGGTTGACGGTTCATCACCCGCATCGACCGAGCCAGCAAGTTCGCCACGCGCTCGGCAGCATCCTGGCCCTGCACGGGGGCGTCCGACAACACTTCGGCAAGCTGGTCGATCCAGTGCACCAAGGCAGCGGCAAGCAAATGGTCCTTGGAATTGAAATACCGGTAGACGGTGCCGAGCGCGACGTCGGCACGTTCGGCGACGTCTCTCATCTGCACGGCGTCGTAGCCGCCCTCCGCCGCCAGCGACATGGCCGCTTCCATCACGCGCCGGCGCCGCTCCTGCTGGGAGCCTCGCAACTCGGCCGTAATTGGAACGTGTTCCTGTTTCACTGTGCCCCCACGGTAGCCGGGCAACACTTCCCGGCGGCGAGTCATCAATCGCCGTCGGTTCACCCACGTTGGACTGCGTACGAACTGTGGCCGAGCGGGCACCTCCGGCTGGTCAGCAGGCCGCCCCTGACCGGGGCGGGCAGGGGCGGCCGGGGCGGGGGTGGGGCGGCTGGGGCGGCCGGGGCGGCGGTGGGGCGGCTGGGGCGGCTGGGGCGGGCCAAGGGTGCCTAGACGGCCCGGCCTTCGCGCTCGGCGAGGACCACCTCCAGCCGGTCGACGAATTCGGCCTGAGCGCTCACGAGCCGGTGCCTCGCCACGTCCGGCGTGGCCCATGCGAAACGGTCCACCTCCGGAAACCTCTGCCTTCTGCCCGAGTGGGGTGGCCACTCGATCTCGCATTCGTCGCTGTGCAGGGTCGCCAGATCGAGGTCGCCGGCGACAGCCCAGGCCCTCACGACCTTCCCGCTGCGTTGCGTGATGGAGCCGAGATCGATCCGCTCACCGTCCGGTGGCTCGTGGCCGGTCTCCTCGGTGAATTCACGGCAGGCCGCGTCGAGTGGCTCCTCGCCAGTGCCGTACTCGCCTTTCGGCAAGCTCCAGACACCAGCGTCTCGCCGGGCAAAGATCGGCCCGCCGGGATGGGCGATCAGCACCTCGAGCCCGCCCAGGGGCTGCCTGCGGAACAGCAGCAGGCCCGCGCTGCGCTTCACCATCGTTGATGACGCCTCGCCGGGGCCGGGCCAGCCGCCCCGATCAGATGCTCGGCGTCTCGTGCCAGCGCCCGAACACGTCGGCGAGCGCGTTCATGATCTCGCCAACCGTGGCGTACGTCAGCACCGCTGAGTGGATCGCGGGCATGAGGTTGCGCTCAGGCCTGCCGGCCACCGAGCGGATCTCGTCGAGCGCAGCTTCGACGGCGCTTGGCGAACGGCTTGAGCGGACGTCGCCCAGCCGCTTGATCTGGAGATCCTCGACCTCTTGGCCGATGCGCAGGATCGGTGGTGGCTCCTCCTCGTTGCCTTCGAAATAGTCCGTAACCCCCACTACGACGCGCCGAGACGCCGAGACCTTCTGCTCGTACGCATACGCCGAGTCGGCGATCTCGGACTGGAACCATCCCTCGTCGATCCCCGCGTAGACGCCTTCCAGAATCGACCCGTGGCCGAGCTCATCGAGGCGGGAGAACACCGCCTCGGCGCGCCGCTCCATCTCGTCAGTCAGCGCCTCGACGAAGTACGAGCCACCGAGCGGGTCGGCCACATGCGTCACGCCGATCTCGTGGGCGACGACCTGCTGGGTGCGGAGCGCGATCCGGGCCGCCTTCTCCGTCGGCAGCGCCAGCACCTCGTCCATCGAGTTCGTGTGCAGGCTCTGGGTCCCGCCCAGGACTCCGGCGAGGGCTTCGATGGCCGTGCGGACGATGTTCACCTCGGGCTGCTGGGCCGTGAGCGAGCAACCTGCGGTCTGGGTGTGGAACCGCAACTGCAGCGAACGCTCGCTCACGGCGCCGTAGCGCTCCCGCATCCACCGGGCCCAGATGCGACGAGCGGCACGGTACTTGGCGATCTCCTCGAAGAAGTCCAGGTGCGCATTGAAGAAGAAGCTCAACCGCGGAGCGAACTCATCCACCGTCAACCCGGCCGCCACCGCCGCCTCGACATAAGCAAAACCATTCGCCAGTGTGAAGGCGAGCTCCTGCTCCGCTGTCGAGCCGGCTTCGCGGATGTGGTAGCCGGACACCGACACGGTGTGCCATTTCGGCATCTCCACCGAGCAGTACCTGATCATGTCGGTCACGATCCGGACCGACGGTCGAGGCGGGAAGACATACTCCTTCTGAGCCTGGTACTCCTTCAAGATGTCGTTCTGGATCGTCCCGCCGAGGGCACGGCGAGGCGTGCCGCTCTTCTCGGCGGCCGCCAGGTACATCGCCAGCAGCACGGCCGCCGGCGAGTTGATCGTCATCGACGTCGTGACGACGCCGAGGTCGATGCCGGCGAACAGGTCCTCGACATCGGCCAACGTGTCGACGGCGACACCGCACCGCCCGACCTCGCCGAGGGCAAGCGGGTCGTCCGAGTCCCGCCCCATCAGCGTCGGCAGGTCGAAGGCGGTCGACAGGCCGTCACCTCCGGAGCGGAGGATCTCCTTGAAGCGGAAGTTCGTGTCATCGGCCGTGCCGAAGCCGGCGAAGAGGCGCATCGTCCAGAGCTTCGAGCGGTACATCGAGGCGTACGGTCCCCGCGTGTACGGATAGATGCCGGGCAACTCATCACCCGGGCCGTAGACAGGCTCGAGCGGGATGCCGGACAGCGTCTCGAAATCGGCGTCACGGAGCGTGGACGCCTCGTAGCCCTCGCGCCATTCAGCCCACTTGCCGGTGTCCATAGCTGGGCTCCCAGGGTTGGATGGGCTCCCAGGGTTGGATGGGCTCCCAGGGTTGGATGGGCTCCCAGGGTTGGATGGGCTCCCAGGGTTGGATGGACCGTCAGGGTTGGATGGACCCTCAGATGCCGGACCGCGATCGTTCACGAGCGGAGTCTACGGGGCCGCTCGGTCGGGATCAGTCCTCGGGGGCGTGACACACCGCTTCGACGTTGTGGCCGTCCGGGTCGCGGACGAACGCCCCGTAGTAGTGCTCGTGGTACTCCGGGAACACCCGGGGCTCATGCAGGCTCCCGGCTCCCGTCGCCATGGCAGCGTCGTAGAACGCCCGGACGTGCTCCCGGTCGGAGGCGCTGAAGGCGAGATGGAGCTCGCGGTCGCTGTCTCGTTCGGCTGGGATCAGCCAGAACGACCCGCCGGACGGCCCGAAGTACCCGACCCAGTTCTCCCCCGACGGCCCGACGGCCACGCCGAGCGACGCGAGCACCACGTCGTAGAACCTCCGGCTCGCCGCCACGTCGCTGACCTGCAACGTCACATGGTCGATCATGAGTCCTGTCCTCCCGTGAGTGGGATCGGAGGGACGCCCACCGCCGGCGGATGGGCCTCGTCGGCGACGCACACACGGTTGCGGCCACGGCGCTTGGCCTCGTACATCGCCGCATCCGCAGCGGCGAGCACCTCGTCGGGGCTGAGCAGTCCCCTGGGGAGGCCGGCGACGCCGATCGAAATCCGGACCGGGAGGTTGCCGGAGAACTTCGCCGAGTCGAGGGCAGCGATGCGTTCGCGGAGCGACTCGGCCAGCACCCGGCCCTCCTCCACGTCGGTGTCGCCGAGCAACGCCACGAACTCCTCGCCGCCGTAGCGAGCGAGCAGGTCGTTCTTCCGGAGCCGGTCGGAGAGCACCCCGCCGATCCACTGGAGCAGGACATCACCCTGGGCGTGCCCGTAGGTGTCGTTCACCGGCTTGAAGTGGTCGATGTCGATGAACAGGACCGTCGCCGGTTCGCCCCGGTCACGAAACCGGTCCATGGCCCGCCTGATGGCGCCCTCGAGCGCCCGCCGGTTCGCAAGCCCGGTCAGGGCATCGGTCTGTGCTTCGGCTCGCACTACTTCGAACTCCCGGGCGTGCTGGACGGCGGTCGAGCACTGCTCGGCGAAGAACTCGAGCGCCTGGACGTGGGCGCGGTCAGGCACGAGCCCGTTGTTCGGCTCGTCGAGCGAGATGAGGCCGAGGACCTCGCCCGAGATGGCCACGAGCGGCACGGTCAACATGTCCTCAGCGTGCCAATCCCCCTCCTCCCAATCCGGGTCGGGCGCCGGCGTGTTGAGCTTGGCGTCCAGCTCGGCCGGGATGGAGAAGCGACGGTGGTCGAAGAAGTACGACCGCGACATCAACATCTCCGGTTGCATCGCAGGCGCGAACTCGGCGAGCGTCACCGGGTTCGATCGGAGCGCTTCGTCCTCTTCAACGTCGAGCCCCACCGTCGCGCGGACTTCCAGCGTCTCACCTTCGACGAGGAGGTAGATCGCCGCCCTCCGGAAACCGCCAGCATTCGTCATCGCCCGCGCGATGCTCTGCAGGACCTCGTCGAGCGCTATGTCACCCCGGACGCGGGCACTCGCCCTCATCAACACCTCGAGCTGCGTGCGCTGAGCCTCAGCAACTGCGCGAGCAGCGCGCTCGGTGGCCCGGGCCCGCACGATCTCGAGCCCCACCACGGTGAGCTCTGCCAGCGTCTCCAGCATGAGGGCTTGGTCGAGCGCCGGCAGTTCCCCGGAGAGCGGGTCGTCAGGGTTGATGAAGCCGATGGCCTTCCCGTCCGATCCGACCAGCGGGGCGAACAGCAACGAGCCGGGCTGCCACGTGCGCGACGGCACCGACACGCCCGTCGCCAGGATCGCAGATTTGACGTCCTCACGGTCACGGACGGCGTGGCCCGGCGGCACCCAGTGGACGCCCCCAAGGGCGATCGAAGCGTGCGTCAGCGCCTCGAAAGCCGGGCCGCTCACGACGAGCGTGCGCACCGTTCGATCGTTGACCTGGAGCCCAGAAGACGCGCGGTTGTGGAAGTTGCCGTCGTCCCCGCGCAGGGCTATGACGCAGACCGAATAGCCGAGGGCGGAGCGCGCCGTGGAAGCCACCATCTGAAGCAGCGTCTGCTCGTCCTCGAGCGTCGCCAGCGAACGTGCGAGACGGAGAACACCTCGCAGCTGGGCTGCTGTGCGGTCGAAGCCCTCGCCCCCTGACAGCAGGCTGGCTTCACGATCAGGCAGCACGGTCCCCGGGTCGCGCCCGAGAGCCAACACCACTCTCTCCGTGTCGCATCGACAATCGACCCCTCACGTCTTGTTCGGCAACTGTACTCCGGCATCCGGTCGCGTAGCGGGCCGCACCGGGGCGTGCCGCGCCGGGGTTTCCCGACCCGCGAGCGCACCGCCGGCGGGCGCGAAACGGCGGAGGTCGACCGGAGTGGTCATGGTTTGCTAAACCACCGGCCATGCATGTCGCAGTCCTGCGTGAGTCAGCGCCCGGCGAGCGCCGCGTCGCCCTCGTGCCCGACGTCCTCGCACGCCTCCTGGCGGCGGGGATCGAAGTCACGGTCGAATCCGGCGCAGGCGCTGCAGCGCTGAACGCCGACCAGGCCTATGTCGACGCTGGCGCCAAGGTCGCGGCGGACTGGGCGGCGACCATCGCCGGCGCCGACGTCATCTGCAAGGTCCAGGCACCGACGCCGGAGGAGGCCAACCGCCTGGCAGAAGGATCGGCGCTCGTCTGCCTGCTGCAGCCGGCGGCCAACCTCGAGCTCGTCAAGGTCCTGGCGACGCGGCGCATCGGCGCGTTCAGCCTGGACCTGCTGCCGAGGATCAGCCGGGCACAGGCGATGGACGCACTGTCGTCCCAAGCGACGGTGACGGGCTACCGAGCCGTGCTCATCGCGGCTGAGCGGTTGCCTCGCTTCTTCCCAATGTTCATGACGGCCGCCGGCACGGTCCCGCCCGCCAAGGTGCTGGTGCTCGGTGCCGGTGTCGCCGGGCTCCAGGCCATCGCGACGGCACGGCGCCTCGGCGCCATCGTCCGGGCTTACGACGTCCGGACGGCAGCGCGAGAGGAGGTGAAGTCCCTCGGAGCGGCCTTCGTCGAGCTTGAGCTCGAGGCCCAGGAGGGCCAAGGTGGCTACGCAGGCGAGCAGTCCGAAGACTTCCTCGCCCGCCAGCGCGAGTTGATCGGCAAGGAAGTGGCCGCCGCCGATGTCGTTATCACGACTGCCGCCATCCCTGGCAGGCGAGCGCCGCTGCTGGTCACGGCGTCGATGGTCGAGGCGATGCGTCCCGGCAGCATCATCGTCGACCTGGCCGCCGAGACTGGGGGCAACTGCGAGCTGTCGGAGCCGGGAGTCGACGTCGACGTGAACGGTGTCACCGTCCACGGGGCGAGCAACGTGGCGAGCTCCATGCCGGTGCATGCGAGCTTCCTGTACGCCCGCAACATCGCCGAAGTGCTCGGCCTCATGGTCTCCGACGGAGCGTTCGCACCCGACTTCAACGACGAGATCATCTCGGGCATGTGTGTGACATTCGGCGGCGAGGTGCGGCACGAGCCGACTCGCCAATTGCTCGAAGGAGGGAACGGGTGAACGGCTCCGACATCCTCACGCTCATCACGATCTTCGTGCTGTCGGCGTTCGTGGGCTTCGAAGTCATCTCGAAGGTGCCGAGCATCCTGCACACACCGCTTATGTCGGGGACGAACGCCATCCACGGCGTGGTCCTGGTGGGCTCGATGATCGTACTCGGCACGGCGAGCGGCGGGTTGGAGATCACGCTCGGCTTCGTGGCGGTGGTGCTGGCGACGATCAACGTGGTCGGCGGCTTCGTCGTCACCGACCGGATGCTCGAGATGTTCAAGGGCCGCCAGCCGGCGGTCACCAAGGGCGACGACGAGGCCCCGAAGTGAGCCTCGATACGGGCATCCGGCTCGTCTACCTCGTCGCGGCCGTCTGCTTCATCATCGCTCTGATGGGCCTGTCGGGCCCGAAGACGGCCCGGGCAGGGAACCTCCTCGGGGCGGCGGGGATGACCATCGCCGTCGCTATGACGTTCGCGACGCCCGGGCTGTCCCGCTTCGCCCTCATGGGGGGAGCGATGGTGCTCGGCGCTGCGATCGGCTTCCCCGCTGCCCGACTCGTCAAGATGACGGCGATCCCCCAGATGGTGGCTGCGTTCAACGGTGTTGGTGGAGGTGCCGCCGCGCTCATCGCCCTGACGACGTTCCTCAAGGCCACGCCGGACCAGCTGGCTGTGTACCAGGTCGTCGAAGTCCTGTTCGGCGTCATCATCGGCTGCGTGTCGTTCGCCGGGTCGGCGATCGCCTTCGCCAAGCTGCAGGAGCTGATGACCGGGCGTCCGATCACCTACCCCGGCCAGCAAGTGATCAACGCGGTCATCGCCGTCGGCATCTTCGGCCTCGGTGTGACCGCGTGCGTGAGCCCTCACAGCTGGCTTCTCGCCGTCATCGGCGGGCTCGCCCTCCTGTTCGGCATCGCGTTCGTTCTGCCGATCGGCGGGGCCGACGTCCCGGTGCTGATCTCCCTGCTCAACTCGTTCACCGGGCTAGCAGTAGCGGCGAGCGGGTTCGTCCTCCACTCCGTCGTCCTCGTGGTGGCGGGCACCCTGGTCGGCGCCTCCGGAACACTGCTCACGCGGATGATGAGCGCCGCCATGGGTCGGTCGCTCCCGAACATCTTGTTCTCGGCGTTCGGCTCGGTCATCACGGCCACCGCCGGGACCGAGGCCGGCGGTGACCGCACGGTCCGGTCGGCGAGTGCGGACGACATCGCCGTGCTGCTCGCCTACTCCCGCAAGGTCATCATCGTGCCGGGCTACGGCCTCGCCGTCGCCCAGGCCCAGCACACCGCCCGAGAGCTGGCCGAGCTGCTGGAGAGCCGCGGCGTCGAGGTCATCTACGCCATCCACCCGGTGGCCGGCCGCATGCCCGGCCACATGAACGTGCTGCTCGCCGAAGCCAACGTCCCCTACGAGCAGCTGAAGGAGATGGACGACGCCAACCCCGAGTTCCAGACGGCAGACGTGGCGCTCGTCGTAGGTGCGAACGACGTCGTCAACCCGGCGGCGAAGAATTCGCCCGGGAGCCCGATCTACGGCATGCCGATCCTCTCGGTCGACGAGGCGAAGAACATCGTGTTCCTCAAGCGGTCGATGCGGCCGGGTTTTGCCGGGATCGACAACGAGCTTCTGTTCGACACGAAGACGACGATGCTGTTCGGCGACGCCAAGGACTCGCTCAGCAAGCTCGTGGCCGCGATCAAGCGCCTCTGAGGCTTCAGCGCTGCCGGCGAGGAACTTCCCAGTCCTCGTCGCCCGGGGGATCCAGTACCTGGGCGAACACCAGCAAGCCCTGGCTCGTCGGCCGGGTCGACAGCACGGACACCTCGACGTCCGTCGCTCCGACCAGGTGCTCGGCGTTGTTCACGACAACCATGTCACCGTCCGGCAGGTACCCGATGGCCTGGCGAGCCTGCTTGCCAGGGCGCACCAGGTCGACGCGGAGGCGCTCCCCGGGAACGTGATCGGGGGCAAGGTCGGCGAGGAGCGCCCGCAGATCGATGATGGGCACGCCGATCGCCGCCTGCTGGCGCACAACCTCCGCCGACGACGTGACGAGGCGGGCTCCGAGACGGTCCGCGACCGCCAGGACCTTCTCCTCGGTCATCGAAGCCTCCGGGACGTCGCCAACGACCACGGAGACCGTTACACCCGCCGCCCGCACCGCTTCGAGAGCTTCGAGCCCGCGCCGAGCTCGGCGGGAAGTCACCGGATCCGGGCCGTCGGCCAACGTGATGAGCTCGTCGGTGACGGGCTCCGGCACGAGGATCTCCGGGCCGAGCAGGCCCGCGCACCCGAGCACCAGGAACGCCCGGTCCATCACGGCGGAGGTGTCCACGAGCGATGTGCCCGTCGCTGCGTCGTCAGTCACCGAGAGCCGCCGTGAAAGGCGCGCCGCATCGGACAGCTGGCGCCCCTTCGTCATCCCGACCTTGAGACCGAGATACCCCACCACCCAAGCGACGCCGGCGGCGATGGGGTAGTCGAAGTCCTGCTTCACGAACACGAACAACGGAATACAGGCGACGAGGCCGACGAGCAGGCCGAGCCCGCCGAGCAGACCGCCTGCAAGGATCTCCGATGAGGGCACATCTCGCCACTGGCTCGTGGCATGCCGGAAGGCGCGGTCGACGAGGCGTCCCGCCGATCCCCCGCCGAGGTAGCCGACGAGCAGGCCGATCGCAGCCCCGAGCACCCGGCCCGTGGGCGAGTTATCGACGCTCTCGGCTGTGGAGAGACCGACGAGAGCCCCGACGACCGCGATGATCAGGCGGAGGATCTCGATGAAGACCACTCCGGGAGAGCGTAATGAACGCCGATCACTCGGGAGCGGTATCGCACAGTACGCTCGGCGGCGCCATGGACCGTCGCCGCCGTAACGGCCTCGCCATCATCGCCGTCGTGATATTCGTCGCCGCCTTGGCGGCGCTCGGAGCCATCGGCACCGACGTGGGGTTGAAGGACGCTTCCACCACGACCACGTCGATCTCGTCGGTCCCGGTCATCGTCAACCCCTACGCGGCCGAAGAGGCGCGCAACGTCCTAGCGGCCCAAAAGGACGTCAACGCTCAGCTGCCGACGACCGAAGGCGCCCCAGCTCCGTCACTCCCATCCCGCCAGTACCGGGTACCGCTGGCGGCGCACCAGGTGGTGGGGTTCGTGCCGTACTACGAGCTCACGAACATCGGCTCGGAAGATCTCGCCCCGTTCACCGACCTCGTCTACTACGACCTCGCGGCCACCAAGAGCGGGACGCTCGTCGAGGCAGGCCCCTCATCGGGTGGTTGGACGGCGCTGCAGAACGGAGGGGCGGCTGCCCTTGTCTCGACGGGGCATGCCGAAGGTGATCGGGTGCTGCTGAGCGTGTTCTCCGAAAGCCAGTCCGTCCTCGGTCCCTTGTCGGCGAATGCCTCGGTCACCGGACCGCGGCTCGCCGGCGAGCTGGCCACGCTGCTGGCGCGCTACGGCTTCGACGGTGTCGACCTCGACCTCGAGGGCGGGGCAGCGTCGGATCGAGCGGGTTTCGTGAAGTTCGTGGCGGCGTTCTCGTCCCGACTCACGGCGATAGACGGATCGGGGACCATCATGCTCAACACCTACCCGCAGTCGGCGGAGGACCCGACGGGCTTCCTCGACGTGCAAGCGCTGGCCCCGTATGTGGACCAGCTGTTCGTGATGGCCTACGACATGGAGCGGGACTCGCAGATCCCCTCCGCCAATGCTCCCCTGACCGGGGCGGACCTCAGCGATGCGAGCGCGCTCGCCACCTATGACCATGCCGGCCTCGGGCCGAAGACGATCCTCGGCGTGCCCTTCTACGGATACGACTTCCCCGCCGCGGGTCCCAAGCCCGGGACGGCGGCCACGGCACAGCCATATGCCGTGACCTACGACCAGGTCGCCGTGTCCGAGGCGGACGACGGTCACAAGCCCCTGTGGGATCCGGTCACCGACACGGCGTACACGGTCTTCCGCCTGGTGCGGCAGTGGCATCAGACCTGGTACGACGACCCAGTCTCGATCGCTCTGAAGACGGCGCTCGCGGCCCAATTCAAGGTTGCCGGCGTGGGCGCCTGGGAGATCGGCATGGTCGCCACACAGCCGGAGATGATCAGCGCTCTCGCCGGCGGCAGCCGCGTCGTGAAGCTGCCGCTCGCGAGACAGCCGTGAGGCGGCTGCCGCTCGACCGACCTCACCTCACGTCGATCGAGCCGGTCATGAACCGGTGGAAGACGCAGTAGAAGCTGTAGCCGCCCGCCTTGACCGGAGCGTGGATCTCGACGCTGTGACCGGGGGCGACGTTCCCGGTGTTGAACAGCCCCGCATGGGCTCGCGGGCCCGCCGTCAGGGTGTGGGTCGTCGTGTCCTCGTTCTTCACGACGATCGCCTCCCCGGGGCTGACCGTGACGTCGGTGGGGTGGAACGCGAAGTTCTTCATGACGATCGTGACGTGCGCGCCGGCGACCGGCCCGGTCTTCGAGGCGGACCCAGCCCCCGACGTGGCCGTCGCGACCGAGACCCCGAACACGATCAAGATGACGATGGTGGCGGCACACGCCAGGACGACGGCCCTGGGCACGGCCAGCGCAGGCGCCGCAGACGGCCGAGCCTGTCCACCGGCGCCGTCCCTCGCCGGTCGCAGTGCCACGACGGTGAGGGCCGCGAACGCGCCGACCTCGATCACTCCGGCAACGATCCCCGCCGTCGTGCGGATCTCCTTGAAATCGAACAGCCCGATCCACAGCGACAGGAGATAACCGCCCAGTGTCGACAACGAGAAACCCGCCCCCGTTCCCGCCACGAGCCTCCCCAAGCGGGCTCGGTTAGGCGCTATGGCGCCGACCGCCAATGCCGATGCCAGCGCGAATGCCGCCGCCGCCTGGAGTAGGAACAAGGCACCGATCGTCGGGATGGCCCGGTAGCCGGTCACGTACAGGTCGAGGTGGACGCCACCGGTCGCAGCCACCAGGCCAGCGCCGCCGAACGTGAGCAAGCGGTACCGATTGCGGGCGGAGGCTACGTGTTGCTCAGAACCGAGCGTGGTGTCCAGATCCACACCGAGTACTACGGAGGCAATCCAGCGGGGGATTTCTCGGGAGCCGCTCGAGACGGACGGCTATGCTCGCTCCGAACCCAAGGTGGTCATCTCGAAACCACCTCCTACAACCTTGGATGGGTGAGAAGTGCCTACCGAGGCCACCAGGATCGCTATACCCGGGTTCGAACTCGTAGAAGAGCTCGGTCGAGGGGCAACGACGGCCGTATACCGAGCGCTGCGGGACGGCGAAGAGTACGCGGTCAAGATCCAGGAGCTGCGCGGGCCGGACGATCCGGCTCGCATCTACTTCCGCCGAGAGGCGGCGATCCTCGCCGCCATCCGCCACCCGTGCCTCGGCAAGGTCTTCGAAGTCGGCGACGACGGCCGGATCTCGTATCTCGTCATGGAGCTGATCGGCGGGCGGACGCTCGCCGAGGCCGTCGAAGAAGAGGGCGCCTTACCTGAGGATCGCGTGCTGTCGATCGCCGCCGACATCGCCTCGGCGCTTGATGTGGCCCACCGCGTCGGCCTCGTCCACCGCGACGTGGCACCTCGCAACATCGTGATGCGCGCGGATGGCCGCGCCGTCCTGATCGACTTCGGGCTCGCCACTCAGACCGGCACGCGCCAGGCTGAAGACTCGGTCATCGGCACGGTGACCTACAGCGCTCCCGAGCAGACCGGCATGGTGCGCCGGCCGGTCGACCGGCGATCGGACCTGTATTCGCTCGGCGCGGTGCTCTTCGAGTGTGCGACCGGTCGGCCGCCCTTCCAGGCGGCCGACGCCGGCGAGGTCGTGCGGATGCACGCCGTGACACCCCCGACACCGGCGCGGGCGATCCAACCGAACGTGTCGATCCAGCTGTCTCGGATCATCGACCGCCTGCTCGCGAAGGACCCGGACGACCGGTACCAGGGCGCGAGCTCGTTGCTCTCTGATATCGAGGCGCTGCGCCGCGGGACGCTGGCTGACGACGCAGTATTGGGCCAGGCGATCGCCGACCAGTCCTCGTCGATGGTCACGCTCGTCGGGCGCGACCAGGAGCTCACGGCGCTGCTCGAGATCCTGAACGAGTCGCGGGCCACGAGCACGGGCTGTGCCGTGCTCATCGAGTCTGACCCCGGTGGCGGCAAGACGCGTCTCGTCGCCGAGCTTGCCCGGATCACCCGCGGCAACGGCATGAATGTGCTCGAGGCACATCTCGGCCTCGACCACCCGGGCCCGATCGGCCCGCTCGCGCAGGCCTTCGGCCGCTTCTTCGCCGACCTGGAGACCCGGGACCCCACCACCCTCACTCGGCTGCGAACCGAGATCGGGCTCGACCGGCCGGGTGCGGCGGACTCGCTCGTGGGCCTGTCCCCGGAGCTCGATCGCTTCCTCTCGGTCGACGAGGCGCACCAGACTGAGACCGGCTTCTACGAGTTCGCCGTCATCGAAGCCGCCCACCTGCTGATGTCCGTTGCCACGGCGTCGGCTGGCGGGACGCTGTTGCTGCTCGACAACGCCCACCTTGCCGACGACGCCACCCACCGAGTGCTCGCCTACCTCGCTCCCGAGCTCGACCGCCTCCGGCTGGTCGTCGTCCTCACGGCACGAACAGACCCGGCGAGCGAGCCTTCGCTGACGAAGCTACGCGCCGAGATGGGAGAGGCCGTACGCCGGCGGATCGAGCTGCCACCGCTGTCGGACGAGCAGATCGAGACGATCTTGAAGTGGCAGCTCGGTGGCGACCGGCTGGAGCCGAGCCTGGCGAACGAGATCACGATCCGCGCAAGTGGCAACCCAGCGGCCGCCGTGGAGTACTTGCGCTCGGCGCTCGAGGCCGGCGTCTTGAAGCCCTCGTGGGGGACGTTCTCGGTCGGCAGGTCGAGGCTTGCGAGCACCTCGACCTGCCGACCGATGTCCGCGGGCTGGCGCTCCGCCGGCTCGACGCCCTCAAGCCGGCGACCCGGTGGCTCCTCACCGAGGCGGCCGTGATCGGTTCCAGTTTCAATGCCGACCTCCTGGCAACGATCACGCGCTGGCCGATCGGCGATGTCCACGTCGCTTTGGGCGAGGCGGCAACCGCAAGGGTCGTGGAGCCACAAGGCAGCGACCGGTATGTGTTCCTCCACGAGGGCGTCCGGGACACGCTGATGGCGTCCATCGACGAGAAGTCTGCCAAGCGGGCGCATGAGCTGCTGGCCAGGGCCCTGCAAGATTCGGAGGACAACCGGCCCGAGGTCATCTACGACATCGCCCGTCACTTCGCCCTCGGCGAGATCGTCACCGACCCCAAGCGAGCGTTCCAGGCCAACCACCGCGCTGCCCGGTTGGCGTTGGCGGCGCAGGCAGATGACGACGCGCTCGGGTTTCTGGCGACGGCGGAATCGATCGCGGATGAGTACCGGCTCGACATGAGCAGCGCTTTCGAGACCGACTGCGGCACCGCGCTCGCCAGGAGCGGCCAGGTGCAGGCCGCCATCGAGCACTACGAGAAGGCGCTCCACCAAGAGCGCGAGCGGATCGGCAAGGCGCGGATCCACGAGCACATCGCCCGGGTCTACTACGCCCAGTCGAACGGGGTGAAGAGCCTGGAGCATGCTCGGGCAGGGCTGTCCGAGCTCGGGTCGCCGTTGCCCACCAGCCGCTTCGTCGTCACCCTCACCACGATCTGGAAGTGCCTGCTGGGGCTGCTCGTTGGGGTCACGCGCGTCGGCTTCGGCCGCGCCAAGCGCGGTCATCGGGAGAAGGTGCGCCTGCAGTGCCGGCTCCTCGAGGTCGCCGGCAACGCGGCCGATATCGACCACCGGTCGTTCCTCGCCCTGGGCGTCGCGCTCCGGGCGCTGCTGCCGGCGAACCGGCTCGGCCACACTCGCGAGTACGTCGGGGCGTACGCGCATCTCGGTGTGGTCCTCGCACAGATCCGCCTCGTGGGGTTCGCCCGCATGGTGGCCCGGCACACCGACCGCCTCGCGAGGCAGACGGGCGACCATGCGACCATCGTGCACGCCAGGCTCATCGAGGCGATCAGCCTCGAGTTCCAGGGCGAATCGCTGCAGTCCGAAAAGCTGCTGACACAAGTGCTCCACCAGGAGATGCGTTGGCTGCAGCCGGGCGAGTACCTGAGCGGCGTACTGGCGGCCTGCATCGGCCTCGGCCTCAGGGGACGCATATTCGAGCAGGTCGCCTGGGTCGACGAAGCGACCTGGCACTCGGGGCCGGCGACCCGGGTCGCCGACGGGACCGTCAACGGGCTCGACTACATCGGCATCGCCATCGCCGGCCTGCTCGAGCAACCGACCATCGGGATCGAGCGGATCACGCGGGTCCGCCAGCAACTCGCTCAGCTGCAGCCGTCGCGGATCTCCGTCGCCGGCTACCACGTCGCGCTGGCCAACTTCCATTTCGGGCTGAACGAGCTCGGCCCACCATTCGAGCAGGCGATCAACGAATTCAAGGCGCAGCGGCTGCCGCCCTGGAACTGCCCCTACAACCTGTCGTCGTTCTGGCTCGTGCAGGCCTACGGCCGGCTCGCTCAGCTGTTGAACTGCGCCGAGGACGAACGCAGGGAGCGGACGAGGATGGCTCGTCGTGCCGTGCTCGATCTGCGAATGGCGGCTCGGACTCCCTTGATGCGGGCGCACTATTTCGCCGCCAGGACGGGGTTCTTGGTGGCGAAGGGCCGCTACAAGGCAGCACTTCGCGCCAGTGCCAAGGGTCAGCGGCTGCTCGTCGGCCTCGACGGCCCAGGCGTCGAGATGGCGATCCAGATGGCGCGCAGCCGCGCGCTCGCTGGCGCCGGCCACGAGGAGGAGGCCGAGCGCACGGCCGTCGCCACGGCCAGGCTGGCGGAGGACCTCGGCATCACGGCGTTCGTCCGCTGGATACAACCGCCACTCCCCGACCGCCGGGCGCGGCTCTCGACAGGACATGTCGGCCCCCGGCTTCACTCGGCAACAGGCGCACGGGCTGCGATCATCGCCGGAGCGCACAGCGGGCTGCCCGGGACGGCCAGTGTCCGCGTGGCCAGCCGTGCCGCCCGCCAGCTGGAGGCACTGCTCCAGGTCGGCGCGGCGGCCGCCCGCGTGCTCGACCCCGAGGAGCTCGCTCGGCTGGCGCTCGACGAGACAGTCCGCATCTTGAACGCCGAGCGTGCGCTGCTCTTCCTCACGAACGAGAACTCCGGCCTCGTCCGGCCTCACCTCGGCCGCGACGCCAACTGCAACGACCTCACAGAGCTCACCGGGTACTCCTCGACGATCGTCGACCGGGTCGTTGCCACGCGAGAGCCGATGGTCCTCACCGGTACCGAGCAGGGTGCCGCCCTCGGATCCGAGAGCGCCGTGACGCACGGCCTGCGCTCGATCCTCGTCGCACCACTGCAGATCGAGGACCGCCTGCTCGGCATCGTGTACCTCGACAGCCGCCTCGCTAAGGGCATCTTCACGCAGGACGATGTCGAGATCCTGAGCGCCATCACGTCGAACGTGGCCTTCGCCCTCGAGACGGCCCGCCTGGCCGAGATGGAGCTCTCGGTCGCGAGCGAGCGCCGGCAGCGTCAAGTGGCAGAGCTGCTCCGGGACTCGATGCGCACCGTCGGCCAGAGTCTCGAGCCCCGTGGCGTCCTCCGCTCGATCCTCCAGACGTCGGTGTCGGCTCTGAGCGCCGACGCAGGAGCGATCCTGCTCGCCGACGGTGAGCGGTTGGAGGTAGCGGCCGCGGTCGGCGGCGGAGTGTCGCTCCCGCCGGAGGGCTACGACATCGCCAAGGCGGACCAGCCCGAGATCGCCGAGGCGCTGCGCTCGCGCAAGCCCCTCGCCGTGTCGAGCGTCATCAGCGAGCGCAATTCGCCGCTGTTCGGGCTCCTCGGGCGAGCGGGCTCGTTCATCGTGGCTCCGCTCGTAGTTCGCGAGCAGGCAGTCGGAGCACTCGTGATCGTCGCCCGCCGGCCGAACGCCTTCGGGCAGACCCAGACCGAAGTGGCCGCAGCCCTTGCAGGCCAGGGCGTGGTCGCCTACGAGAACGCCCAACTGTTCGCCCGGGTCCAGACCCTCGCCCAGCGGGACGAGCTGTCGGGTGTCGCCAACCGGCGACATTTCTTCGAGCTCGCCATGAGGAGCTTCCGCGACTCCCGCCAGATGGGCAACGCGCTGTCGGCGATGATGCTCGACATCGACCATTTCAAGAACGTGAACGACCGGTATGGGCACGCCTCAGGCGACGACGTCATCCGCGTCGTCGCCCAGCGCATCTCGAAAGTGATCGGTTCCGGTGACATCGTCGGGCGCTACGGAGGCGAGGAGTTCGCCCTCGTCGTGCAAGCCCCGCTCCTGAACGCCGCCGAGCTCGCCGAGCGGTTGCGCGAGGTCATCTCCGAAGCGCCCGTCGCAACGGCTTCCGGGCCGATCGAGGTGACGGCTTCGGTCGGCGTGGCGGAGATGGCCGCCCGCGACACCGATCTCGGGCGCCTGCTGCAGCGCACGGACGCAGCCCTCTACGAGGCGAAGCGAGCCGGCCGGGACCGAGTGGCCAAGGCTTCGTAAGCGGGCCTTGGCGGGCCTTGGCGGGCCTTGGCGGGCCTTGGCGGCCGGCTCACCTGGCTCGGGCCCGCCGCCCGAGGGCGCGCCGAGAAGCGGGCGGGGCAGGTTTCCTGCTTACCTTCCGCCAGAACCTGCCGATATCAGACGTTGTGCATCCGTCGGCCGAGACGACGTCGATCTGGGAGATCTGGGGGCTCTCGGGTCTGGACCTGCTTGAAGCGAGCGCCGAAGCGGCACTCGTCATCGATCGGGACGGCACTGTCGTGTACTGCAACCATGCCGGCGAACGGCTGCAGCGGCGGCCCCGGGGCGAGATCGTGGGGAGGTCACTCGGGGAGCTCTCCACGGCGACGATGCCGGTCGACCCTGCGAGCGAGATCTGGCGCCGCCTCATCAGCGGCGAGCACTGGTCCGGCGATGTCTGGGTGAGCCGGGGCGACGGCTCGCAAGTCCCCGTCTACGCCACCCGCTCACCCCTGTTCGGTCCCTCGGGCGAGGTCGTCGGGGTGCTCAGCCTCGCGACCGACCGGACTCGTGAGCTCGAGGCCAAACAGGCACTGCAAGCTTCTGAGCAGCGGTTCCGTGCCCTGGTCCAGCGCTCCTCCGACATCGCCATGCTGTTCGATCCGGACGGCACGATCCTGTACGTCAGCCCCTCGATCGAGAGCATCTCCGGGCTGCGCGTCGACCAGCTGCTCGGCTCGAACGGTTGGGACTACCTGCACCCTTCCGATCGCGAGGACGTGACCGTCACCGTGACGCAGCGCCTCGGCCCGGACAAGCCGGTGACCGGCGAGTGGCGGATGATGACCGCCGCCGGCTGGAGATGGTTCGAGATGACCTTCACCGACCATGTCGCCGACGCCGGCATCGGCGGGATCGTCGGCAACCTCCGTGACGTCACCGAGCGCCGGGAGGCGCTCGAGGCCTTGCGAACGATGGCGGAGCGTTTCCGTCGCATCTTCGACGAGAGCCCCGTCGGCAAGATGATCGTCGACACGGACCTCCGGGTCGTCGAGGTGAATCACGCCCTGTGCGGGAGCCTCCGCTACACCACTCAGCACCTGCAGGGCGCGTCGATCGACTGTCTCGTTCACCGATCGGAGGCAGAGGAGCAACGAGCGCGGTGGCAGGCGCTGTTCGCCGGTGAGATCGATCAGTTCCAAGTCCGCCTCCGTTACCTGTGCGGGGACGGGTCCGAAGTTGTCGCCCGGGTGACCGCGTCGGCGCTGCACGATCAACGGGGCGCCGCCCTGACCGGGATCTGCGAGGTCGAGGACGTGACCGAGCAGGTGCGTGCCGACGAGGAGCTGACGCGGCGCGCCCTGACCGACCCGCTGACCAGGCTCCCCAATCGGGCACTGCTCCACGACCGGTTGTCGCGAGCGCTCGCTCGGCTGTCGCGCGAACCCGCCCTCGTCGCGGTGCTGTTTCTGGACGTCGACCGCTTCAAGCCCGTGAACGACACCCTCGGTCATGAGGCAGGAGACGATCTGCTGGTCCAGCTCGCCTCCCGGCTGACGGAAGCGGTCAGGGCGACCGACACCGTATCTCGCGTCGGCGGGGACGAGTTCGTCGTCGTGGCCGAAGACATGGAGGACGTCGCGCAGGTGCTGGCGTTGGGCCAGCGGCTGGTCACGGCCGTATCTCAACCGTTTGCTCTCGATGGGCGGGCGGTGTCGCCGAGCGTCAGCATCGGCATCGCCATGACGCGTGATGACTCCATGAGCCCGAGCTCGCTCGTGCGGGACGCCGACCTGGCCATGTACCGGGCGAAGGAGCTCGGCGGTAACCGCTGCGTCGTGCACGCGGACGCGATAGCCAGCTAGCTCCACGGGGCGCGGTGGCAGGAGTCGCCCGGTGCCGGGCCGCGCGCCGGGCCGCGCGCCGGGCCGCGCGCCGGGCCGCGCGCCGGCGTGAAGGCTGGGTTAGGGCCAGAATGCGGTCGTGACCTACGAGCTCGCTCAGGTGAACGTCGCCCGCCTCACAGCGCCGCTCGACGACCCGGCCTTGGCTGACTTCGTGGCCGCCCTCGATCCCGTCAACGCCGTCGCCGACCGGGCGCCCGGCTTCGTCTGGCGGTTGCAGACCGACGACGGCAACGCCACGGCGATCCGCGCCTTCGACTGGGACGCTGCCGACAGCGCGGGTGTCATCGTGAACCTGTCCGTCTGGGCCGACGTCGAGTCGTTGAGGGCGTTCGTGTTCGGCGACGCCCACCGCCAGGTCCTGCGCCGCCGGCGCCAATGGTTCTGGCAGATGCAAGAGGCATGGATGGCCTGCTGGTGGGTCCCGGCCGGGCACCGTCCCACGACCGATGAAGCCGAGGACCGCATCCGCCACCTGCGAGCGCACGGCCCGACGCCGCAGGCGTTCACACTCCGCGAGCACTACCCGGCACCGGGCAGCATCAAGAGCGACGAGTCATGCCGGCGGTTTGAGTGACCCGATCGTATGCTCGAATGCCTGAGCGATGACTTCGGCACCACCGGGGTTCGGGTCGTCCCCGAAACCCTCCACGTTCCGGCCGACTCCCGGTGTCAGACCGGGATCAGGTAGTAGTCCTCGATGCCGAGGACGTCGAACCCACAGCTCTCGTAGAGGTGTAGCGCCCCGGGGTTGTCGACAAGGACCTCGAGGTGGACCGATGTGGTCTCCTCGTCCCGCAGCGCCCGCGTCACCTTCGACAGCGCCGCCCGACCATAGCCGCGTCCCTGGTGCTCGGGCAGGACGGCGAACCCGTAGATGCCGGCGTCCCCGGCAACGGCGTCACGCTCGGCTCGCATCACGCCGACCCGCTCGGTTGCGTGCTCGATGACGAGAGTCTGCTCGGCTCGCTCGGCGAAGTCCTCGTCGGCCGTCGCCTCCTCGGGCAACCCGAACGCCCGGCTGAGGCAGTCGCGGATGAAACCGGCCTCATCTCGCCGGCCGGGACGTACGGTGACGTGCTCGTCGTCGTCCTGGGTCACCGGAGGATCGGCCTGGCGCATGCGGTACTCGGACCAGGCGACCTCTCCCCCGCGGGCCTCGGCGAAACCTACGCCCGCTTCACACGCCCGATCCACGATCAGCAGCACGCGGTGAGCGTCCCGCCGGCGCAACTCAGTGAGCGCTTCGTCCAACAGGCAGCTGAAGATCCCCATACGGCGGCGCTCTGGGTGGACCATCCCGCAGATCTCCACCTCGTCGGCCCGGTTCTGGTAGACGCCGAGGAAGCCAACGATGCTGGCAGTACCCGATGGGAGCGGGGCGGGATCCAGCCAAAGGAAGTCGTTCACGACCTCTGCAGGGCGGCTGCGCAGCGTGGGGTATTCCAGCTTCAACCGCCCACCATCGGCGGCTCCGCACGCTGCTTCGAGTGCTGCGATCCCCCGGAGTTGTCCTTCGTCGAGGCCTCGGGCGATCTCGAGCTCGCCACCAGGACCGGGGAAGCTGCTACTCGCCGGACCGCTCCGCGACGTAGTCCGCGAAGTGGCGCACGAGGCGGGACTTGCGGCGGGCCGCCTGGTTCGGGTGAATGATCCCCTTGGCGGCAGCCTTGTCGATGCGCTTGACGGCGAGACGCAGGCGCTCGCCCATGTCGTCGTCGCCGAACTCGGCGGCCCTCAGAGCGCTCTTGGTCCGCGTCTTCAGCTCCGAGCGGACAGCCTTGTTGCGCTCGTGACGGAGCCTGTTCTGGCGGTCCCTCTTGATCTGACTCTTGATGTTTGCCATGTCTTCCTCAAAGACGCGATTCGCTGCACAAGGCGTTGCCGTTGTGGGAGGCATCGTAGCAGCGCCGGTGCGGCTCCGGTTCAGGGCGACACCCGGTCCTCACCCTTGGCGGATAGGCCCCGCTGCCATATGGTCTTGACATCAGAGACGAGCCCACGGGCTGGTAGTCCGGCACTGAAGGGGAGGTTCGGAATGCGAATCGAGTCGTCGGTCACTTCGATCTCGTGGATCCCGTCGGAGGCGATCACGGGGCTCACGGCCAAGATGCCGTTCGAGAAGGGTATCGCCCACTACGACCAGCCTCCCCCCGACACGCTCTCGTATCTCGACGAGCTGAGGAGAGCGGATCGTTTCCGCTTCGCCAACGAGTTGCGGGCATTCGTCGAGGTCTCCGACGGTCACATCGTCGACGCGGGTTACGCCGGTCGCGGGCTCATCGGCTCGACCACCGTCAAGCTCGGCGGTCGCTCGATCGTGTTCCAGGCCATCCCCCTCCCTGATCTGCAGCTCGAGCCGAAGGCGAGCGACACCGAGGTCACCTTCGTGCAGACCGCCGGCGGCCGCACCGGGTTGCCCGCTCCGCGCACCGTCAGACGCGCCCCGTTTGTTCAGTACACGGCTCCGCTCGCCTGGACGACGCTCGCGCTCACGATCAGGGCCGACGGATCCTCCCATCGCGAGCTGGTCGGCGCTAGCCCGTTCCCCCGCCACTGGATCTACGACCACTCCGGGGCGCTGTGCGCGAAGACCGGACTCGTCGACTTCGGCACCTGGTGGCGACGCGCCTTCGGCCGCCACACGCCGTGGGGCGACACGGACTCTGCAGCGCTGACGACCGAGGTGGAGACGGCGCTCGAGCGTGAGCTGTCGGCCAAATTGATGAGCGGCGGCCCCAGGCCGGCCATCCGCACCGTCGGCGCCGGCACGGCGATCACCGAGCAGGGAAAGCCGGGCGAGGACGTGTTCCTCCTCCTCGACGGCGTGGTCCGCATCGAAGTCGACGGCGAACGGATCGCCGAGTACGGACCCGGCTCGCTCCATGGCGAGCGGGCGATCCTCGAGGGTGGCCTGCGAACCTCGACGGTCCGAGCTGTGACGGCCTGCAAACTGGCCGTCGCGCCGGGATCGAGGTTCGACAAGTCGGCGCTGGCCAAGCTGAGCCATGGACACCGCCGCGAGGAGAGCGACTGAGACGGTGCCGGGATGGTCAGAGGTAGTTGTCCTCGGCGAGCACGATCCTGACGGTCGCATGCGAAGACTACGCGGGAGCGGACCTCGGAACGTCGATGACCACGCCTTCCCTGGCGACATCGGCCGCTACTGCGACCCGAGACCGACCCGGTCCTCCGCCGGGGCGCGCCCTCGTCGCGGCCCTGCCTCGACGACGACCTTCACCAGCGCGCCGGCGGTGAACGGCCGCCTGCCCTCATACCGGGGGCTGATCGCCGAGCCACGCTGGTACCCCACCGTGAAACCCTGCATACCCAAGGTGACGAGCGCCGTCCGCGGGACGTGGCCGGCGCCAACGGGCACGTCGCCGTAGTAGAGCTCGACATCGCCGGCGAACGCCCCCGTCGGCGTGAAGGCGACGCGGGCCTCGACGGGACCCGGCGGCAGTGCCACCTCCGCCGCGATCGTCGTGAGCGTCGAACCGAGATGGTTGTAGTGGAAATGCAACCGGCCACCGTCCACGTAGGCGATGTAACCGCCGGCGTGGCTGCCGTGAGCGACGATCGTGCCGCTCGCGCCAGCCTCCGCGCCGTCGCTCTCCGCCGGCACGAGGAGCTCGGCTCGGATCACCCACTCACGGTCGGACAGGTTCGGCGCCACGATCTGGGGAATGGCTCCGATCCCGGGCAGGAACTCGTAGCGGTTCCTGCGGTACCTCCGGTCCGCCCCGACAGTCACCTTGTTGGTCACCGGTAGCGCCTGGTAACGCTCGGCCTCGCTCCACCAGAGCTCCACGAGCTCGGCGAGTTTCTCGGGTCGTTCGGCAGCGAGGTCACGGATCTCCGAGAAGTCCTCGGCGACGTGGTACAGCTCCCAGTCGTCGTCCTCGAAGGACCGGTCGGGGTCGTCTTCCGGCGTGTAGCGCACGAGCGCGAGCGGCCGGAAGACGACGGCCTTCCATCCGTCGTGGTACAGCGCTCTCGAGCCGAGCATCTCGTAGTACTGGGTGATGTGGCGACTCCGGACCGCCCCGTCCGTGAGCGTCTCAGCGAAGCTGACTCCCTCGATCGGGCTCTGGCGGGCACCGGCGATCTCCTGCGGTGGCTGGATGCCGATCACGTCGAGCAGCGTCGGCAGGAGGTCGACGGCGTGGACGTACTGGTGGCGCGTCTCGCCCGGACGGCCGAGGCGCGCCGGCCAGTGCACGATGAGCGGGTCGCAGACACCGCCCTCGTGGGTCTCCCGCTTCCACCGTTTGAGGGGGGTGTTGCCCGCCCACGCCCAGCCCCATGGGTAGTGGTTGTACGCTCGTGGCCCGCCGAGGTCGTCGATCCGAGCAAGGTTCTCGGCGAGATCCTCCGGCTCGAAGTTGAAGAAGTACAACTCGTTGAACGAACCCTTCGGGCCCCCTTCGGCACTAGCGCCGTTGTCGCTCATGACGACGACGATCGTGTTCTCGAGCTCGCCCAGTTGCTCGATGAAGTTCACCACACGACAGGCCTGTTCGTCGGTGTGGGTGAGGAAGCCTGCGTAGACCTCCATCATCCTGGAGTAGAGGCGTCGTTCGTCTTCCCCGAGGGTCTCCCAGCCCGGTACCCAAGAGGGCCGCTCGCTCAGCTCCGTGCCGGCGGGCAGCAACCCGGATCGCACCTGGCGCTCGAACACCTCCTCCCTCCAGCGGTCCCAGCCTTGATCGAACATGCCTGCGTACCGATCGGCGTACGCCCGCGGCACGTGGTGCGGCGCGTGGCAGGCGCCCGGGGCGAACCAGAGGAGGAACGGCTTGGCCGGCGAGACGGCACGGAGATCGGTCATGAACGAGATCGCCTTGCCGGCGAGATCCTCCGTCAGGTGGTAGCCCTCCGGAGGCGTGCTCGGGGGGTCGATCTGGTGGTTGTCGTAGACGAGGTCAGGGTGGTACTGGTCGGTCTCGCCCCCGAGGAAGCCGTAGAACCGCTCGAAGCCCCGCCCGAGCGGCCACCTATCCTTCGGCCCACCCATCGCCATCTCGCCGGCGGGAGCGAGGTGCCACTTGCCGACGGCGAACGTCGAGTAGCCCTCGCCGAGCAGGATCTCCGACAGCATCCCGTTGGTCTTCGGCACGGTGGCGTCGTAGCCAGGAAAGCCGGTGGCGAGCTCGACGATCCTTCCCATGCCGTTGGTGTGGTGGTTGCGGCCCGTGAGCAGTGCCGCTCGGGTCGGCGAGCAGAGTGCCGTCGTGTGGAAATTGGAGTACCTCAGGCCTGCGCCCGCAAGGCGGTCGAAGGTGGGCGTCGCGATGTCGGAGCCGTAACAGCCGAACTGGGCGTAGCCGACGTCGTCGAGCAGCACGATCACGACGTTCGGGGCGCCGGCCGGAGCACTGGGCAGCGGCGGCCACCACGGGCTCGACGACTCGATCGTCCTGCCCACCACCCCTTCGAACGGTTCAGGCGTCGGCACGGCATCACGTCCCTTCGTTTATTCAGCCTGAGTGACAGTACCTGAGGTGCACAGCCGGCGGGCGGGTGGAGTGCCGGCCGCCGCTAGACAGGACCCATGAGGAAGCGGACTCTCGGCAGCGATCTGGTCGTCTCGTCGGAGGGCCTCGGTTGCATGGGGATGAGCGAGTTCTACGGGCTCGGCGACGACACCGAGTCGATCGCCACGATCCACCGTGCCATCGAGCTCGGCGTGACGTTCTTCGACACCGCCGACATGTACGGCCCGTTCACCAACGAACAGCTGGTGGGGCGGGCACTTCATGGCCGGCGCGACGAGGTCGTGCTGGCGACGAAGTTCGGCAACGAACGGCGCGCCGACGGCAGCCGGGTCGGCGTCAACGGCCGCCCCGCGTACGTGCGCAGCGCTTGCGACGCTTCGCTGCAACGCCTCGGGACCGACGTCATCGACCTCTACTACCAGCACCGGGTGGACCCGGACACGCCCATCGAGGAGACGGTGGGGGCGATGCGGGAGCTGGTCGAGGCCGGGAAGGTTCGCTATCTCGGGCTGTCGGAGGCGGCGCCGGAAACGATCAGGCGGGCGCATGCCGTCCACCCGATCACTGCGCTCCAGACCGAGTGGTCGCTCTGGTCACGTGATCCGGAGGTGAACGGTGTGCTCGACACCGTGCGCGACCTCGGCATCGGGTTCGTGGCGTACGCGCCGCTCGGTCGGGGCTTTCTGTCCGGGCGCTTCACGACGCCCGAGGACTTCGAGGCCGGCGATTTCCGCCGCAACCATCCCCGGTTCCAGGGCGAGAACTTCGCCAAGAACCTCGAGCTCGTCGTCCGCGTGAGCGAGATCGCCGCGCGAAAAGGCGTGACGCCGGGGCAGCTCGCACTCGCGTGGGTGCTCGCACAAGGCGACGACGTGGTGCCGATCCCGGGCACGAAGCGGCGCTCGTACCTCGTGGAGAACGCTGCCGCCGACGACGTCGAGCTCAGCCAGGAGGAGCTGCGTGAGCTCGACGCAGTGCTGCCGCCGGGCGCCGCCAGTGGAGAGCGCTACGGCGACATGAGCAGCGTCAACCGCTGAGCTGGCCGGGCAGCACCGGCCGAGGTGGCACGATGGTTGGCTCGCCATGACCTCCATCGACCGCATCCGCAACTTCTCGATCATCAGCCACGTCGACCATGGCAAGTCGACGCTGTCGGATCGCATCCTCGAGCTGACGGGAGCCGTCGACGCCCGCGACATGCGCGAGCAGTACCTCGACTCGATGGACATCGAGCGCGAGCGAGGGATCACCATCAAGGCCCAGAACGTCCGGGTCCACTGGCGGGACTCGATCCTGCATCTCATCGACACGCCCGGCCACGTCGACTTCGGCTACGAGGTCAGCCGCTCGTTGGCCGCCTGCGAGGGGGCCGTCCTCCTGGTCGATGCCTCCCAGGGCATCCAGGCCCAGAC
>Ga0187860_1000323_pt1 | contig 47215 bp, 47 predicted proteins | sample June2016WEW_10_4_FD_132981 | JGI IMG/M metagenome (GOLD analysis project Ga0187860, IMG submission 132981) | Peatland microbial communities from SPRUCE experiment site at the Marcell Experimental Forest, Minnesota, USA - June2016WEW_10_40 | ecosystem: Environmental > Terrestrial > Soil >...
GACGCGGATCTCCGCCCGGTCGAGGCCGGTCTTCTCGACCTGCGCCAGTTTCTGTTCCGCCTGAGTAAACACTTCCTCGGCCGCTGCAATGCAGTTCAATCGCTTGCTCTGCGGAACTTGCTGCGTCCAGCTCATGTCAGGCGTGAACGAACTTTTTCGCGCCTGCGGCATTTCCAGTGTGTCCATATCCTGAGTTGATTATCGCGCGGCGGGCCCCCTATAACAAAGCTCTTACCAGAGTTCCGGATCACGGCAATTCCAATCCCTTTGCGCCTGAGTTCGCTGAGGATTAGTGGAGAGGGGCGCTTCAATGCATCGAACCACCAATCGCTAGGCACGAATCGCACGTCACTGGTATGATGGGCGGCTTGCGACCCCGGTAGGCCCCGACAAGGCCGGGGCGGGCCGGGGCGCGCGCAACCCGAACGCCTGCATGTGAATCCAACGCGTCGATACTTACTGATATGAGGGAGAGCCTGGTGCGGCGATTTCTGGTTTTGTGCGCGGTGACAGTGGCGATTCTGGCAGCCTTCGCGGTGTCGCGGCGGGAGCGCGCGGCGCTGGCCGCCAGCACCGGCAGCTTCCGCGTGATTGCGCCTGATCCGCCGGGCTGCCCGCTGGGTCCGGCCTCCACCTTTTGCAGCCGGTTTCCCGGCACCAGCAGCGACCCTCTGACGTTCACGGTCCTTATCGGGACCGCGGTGAGCAACCCCACTTTGGCTGTCGCCGCCGTCCCCGGCCTTGCTGCGAACTTCGCCGCGGGCGATTTCTCGATCACCAACAACACTTGCACGGGGAGCCTCACGGCGGGCTCGAGCTGCACCTTCGACGTCATCTTCTCGCCGACCACAACGGGCCTGCGGGAAGCGGCGGTGACGTTCAACGGCGCACATCTCGTCAACTTCGCCGGGACGGGCGCGACGTTCGTGCTCGTGCGTCCGACGTCGGCGCCGACCTGCTCGCAGCCGAACCCCGCGGACAATGCGTTCACGTATTGCCAGGAGGCGGTCGGCGCGCCGAGCGCGACGCAGACCTTTACGGTGATGACCGCCAACGCGGTCACCGGCCTGAACATCGCGCTGGCGGCGGTTCCGGGTCTGACCTCGGAGTTCAACGCCGCGGATTTCACCATCCAGAGCACGACGTGCACGGGCACGCTGGCGGCGAACGCAAGCTGCACCGTGAACGTCGCGTTTACGCCGACGACCGCCGGGCTCCGCTCCGCCGTGCTGACCGCGACCGACGCGGCGAACGACACGGCGACGATCTATCTCGCGGGTCACACGAATACAGGGCTTTTGTTTACGCTGCCGATTACCGCGACCTGCTCATACGGGAGCTTCGACTTCTGCAACGAGCCGTCCGGTGGGACCACGGCCTCGAATGTGTACACGCTGACGAACACGTCGGGCACCCAGCTTACCGGCGTGAGCGTGCCGAAGGCATCGGTTAACGGCAATTTCACGGTGACGGGAACGTCCTGCGTGGCGACGCTGGCCGCGAACGGGACGTGCACGATCAACGTGGCATTCACGCCGCAGGGCACCGGTCTGCTACAGGACACGCTGAGCGTGACCGACTCCGCGGGCGACATCGGCGCGGCGAATTTCGCGGGCACCGGCGACGACTTCGAATTGCAGCTCGCCAGCAGCCAGACGACGGAAGTCAGCATCACGCAGGGCGGGACGGCGACGTTCATGGCGCAGGTCGTTCCCGACGCGGTCTTCGGGCAGAACGGAGAGCAGGTGACGTTCGTATGCCCGACGAACCTGCCGGATAACACGAGCTGCACGATTTCGCCGTGCCCGGCGAAGATGACTCCCGGCACGCCGACGGCGGTTCAGATCACGTTCGTGACGTCGTCCACGACCGTCCTCGCGCCGCGGCCGGCGCCGGATACGCCGTGCACTTCATATGGCCCGCCGGTGGTCGCCAGTGTTGTCGGACCGCTGATGCACGGGCCGCGTGCGCCATCCGCGCCGACGGCACCGCCGGGGCAGCGCTTCCCTGCCCTGTCCGTATTGGCCATTTTTGGCGCGATCGCGCTGCTTAGCGGCGGTTTAGCGGCCATGATTGGCAACGTTGGAGCCAGGAAGCGCGTGCCGCTCGTCTTCGCGGTCGCCGGAATCGCCGCGGTGATTTTCGTGGGCTGCCACCACAGCAGCGTGACCACTCAAGCCACGCCCCTCGGCAGTTACACGATGACGTTTCAGGCAAACGCGCTCGACAGCAGCGGCAATCCGCTGAACGCGTCGCGGACCCTGCCGCAGGCGCAGGTGTTTACGCTCGACGTTACGACGGCAACGACGAATCCGTTCTGAGCAGCGCCGACATCCTCCCCTGACGTTTCAAGAAGCGAATGACCCACGTGTCATTCCGAGGCCGGGTTTTGGCCGAGGAATCTCTCTGCGATTTGTCGCCATGCACACGTGTGAAATTGAAGAGAGATCCCTCGACCGCGTCCCGCGCCGCGCACATACCGCGCGAAGAGAAGAAGCGCGGGACTCCGCTCGGGATGACAACGCAAGAACGCAGCGTCACAAATAAACCACGCGGCGATGGTAGCTGTACGGCATGCGCCGGCGGCCCTTCACCTGTTCCGGACGAACGTACCTCTCGATCAACTTTTCGGTGGCCATCTGCGCGGTGCCGAGCAGATCCTGCGCCAGAGCGCGCGCACCGCGAGAGCGCGCGGCAAGCGCGGCCGTCGCGAAAGCGAGCGGGTCCGTGGCCGAGCGAATCTGCACGGGATCGGCGCCGAGCGTGAGCAGCGGCAGCACCTTTTCGTAGCGGATACGCACGGTGATGGATTGCGTCGCGCCGATCAGGTTGACTTTGTCCTCGCGCCATTCCCAGAGCCGCAGGTAGGTGCTCGGCTGGAGGTTCAACATGCTGCCGCCGCTGGTGAATTTCTCCATGGGGACGAAGACGTCAGTGGTGTTGGCGGTGGCGCGCTCCCAGAGCATGTGCGGCGCGAGGCAATCGGTGGGAAGCTGAGGGCTGGAGACGTCGCTGATCTCGGTGGGCGTGACGCCGCTGGTGGGACCGGTATCGAGCTCGAGGTCCTGCTGCTCGGCCAGGACGCTGACGCCGCTTTCCGCCAGCTCGCGCTGCAAGCCGCGGTAGGCGGAGTTCAGGAACGGCATCAGAAGAGTGTCGGTGAAGACGGCGCCGGCCGAGTCGTTGACGAGCGCGCGCGCCAGGTTCAGCGCGTCTTCCGCCTGCGAATATGCCGTGGTGGGAACGACAGGCATTGGAACCTCCGGGGGCCGAAGCAGTAATTAGAAGTGGCAGGGTTCGACCGCGACCCTTGCTGCAAGGAAGCGGGAAGGCTATAAGGTAGAAAGGGTGGATTTCACGAAAAACGACTCATGCAGGAAATCGTTGGACCGAAACATCCGGCGGTTGGTCCTTGGCCTTGTGAGCTTGGTCTGGCTAAGCCTAACCGTCCTGCCTTGCGGCTTTCCAGTTCTGGCTCAGTCTCAGCCGCCCGCTCAGCAATCGTCAGGAAGGATCAGCGGAACGGTTGTTGATCCGAGCGGGGCCGTCATCGCCGGGGCGCATGTGAAACTAACGCGCGACGATCAGACTTCGAACCAGACCCCGAGCCAAGCCCCAAGCCAAGAGGCGGTGACGGACGACAACGGGCAGTTCTCGTTTGCAAATATCGCCGCCGGGCCGTTTCAGCTCGCCATTACGGCGGCGGGCTTCGCGACGAAAGCGTCGTCCGGAATTCTGCATTCGGGGGAGAACTACACTGTCCCGCCGATCGCGTTGACGATTGGCACCGACGTCCAGGAGATGCGGGTCACACCCTCGCCGACCGAAGTGGCGGAAGATCAGATCAAGGACCAAGAGAAGCAACGCGTGCTCGGCTTCATTCCAAATTTCTACGTCAGCTACATCCCCAACGCGGCTCCTCTCGACACGAAGCAAAAGTTCGAGCTTGCCTGGAAGACGACAGTGGATCCGATCACCTTCGCAGTGACTGCGGCCGCTGCGGGAATCGAGCAGGCGGACGATCAGTACCAGGGCTACGGGCAGGGCGCGCAAGGCTACGGAAAGCGCTACGGCGCCGCCTACGCTGACCTTGTTACCGGCACGTTCATCGGAAGCGTCATCCTGCCATCGCTTTTGAAACAAGATCCGCGTTATTTCTACAAGGGAACCGGCAGCGCACGATCGCGCCTTCTATATGCGATCGCCAATTCAGTGATCTGCAAGGGCGACAATAAACGCTGGCAGGCAAATTACTCGAACATCCTCGGAAACCTCGCCGCGGGCGGCATCTCAAATGCCTACTATCCGGCAGACGATCGCGGAGCGGGATTGACGTTCGGAAACGCGGCCATCGGGATTGGCGCGACTGCCGCCGCCAACGTCCTTCAGGAATTCGTCATCCGGAAGCTGACGCCGAATGCTTCCCGGCCCGCTCGCCCCGATCCGGCCACACCCTGAAGCACGCCGGGACGTGGCAACGAGGCGCAATCGTTCCAAACGCGGCGGGAGGCCGCTCACGCGTAACTTCCGAGTGGGCGACCCGAAGCCTGAACTACTTGCTTTCATCCGGTTTGGCGGGCTCGGTAGGTTTCGACCCCTCGGGCCCACTATCCTGGCTCGTGGCCTGCTGCTTCACGAACTCGAACGTGCAGGGGCGGCCTACGATACCGAGGCCTTCGTTCCGGGTGCCTGTGCCCTCTGTTTCTTTGAATTGGGCCTTGATGTCGTAGCTGTAATCCCCGCCCTGGTGGGCGAAGACTCCACGGGCATATTTCCTGGAGGCAACTATGCCCGTGGCAGACAGCTTGGCGCTGCCGTTCTCCGCGATCTTGCCTTCGATCAGCAGGTAGCCGGGTTCCCCCGCCGTGCCGTGCTCTCCGCGAAAGTTGTTGTTCTGGATGACGCTGGGAAATACCCAGGTATAGCCCTCGGTGTTCCCTTTTGCAGGGCAAGTGAGCTTCGTGTGCCAATTGCCGTCGAAGCGCCCCTGTGCAACTGAAATCCCTGGTAAGAAAACCAGGCCGCAAATCACCAGCATCCGGGCCGCTTTCCGCATTTCCTTACCTCCTCGGGAAAACCATCTGGGACAGTTCCTCAAACCAATGTGAGCAGGAGCAGCTGATCAAGACGCTAACGGGACAGACGGCGGCCTTTTGACCAGATCAAGGCGTCATCTTGTTCTGTGGGCTGAGCGAGTTTGAGGAACAGTTACGCTAACGCACGCTTCAAACGTTTCGTGGTCGTCCGCAATTGCTTCTTGAGAGCGTCAACCTGCTTGGAAATTGCCGCAAGTTCTTTTTTCGCAAGCACTCCTGCCTTTGCAACCTTGTGAGCCGTGCGGTCGGCTTTCCCCATTACGGAGCCAATCGTTACTGCAGCCTGCGTGAGCTTGCTCTTCTTCGCCATTCTTTTCCTCCCGAAGTCAGAAAGTTGATGACTTCCTTGCTAGCCACGATTGTCCTCTGTTTTGGCTGCGTCGGGGAAAATTTTTGGCGCAATCTCCGATTGGCCGGCGGTTAAAACAGGCATTCGGGGACCTCTGCGTAACGATGACCGCTAGTCGCCGGCGACGGGGATTTCCTTTTGCAGGAACGGCACTTTGGCGGCGGCCCAGTCGACCATGCTGTCCGCGGAGAGGCCGAACATCGCGGCCGTGGCCGAGCCGGGCTCGAGCGTGAGGTTCGCCGGAATTCCCACGGCGCCGATCAGGTGCGTGGCAGCGTCGGGATGCGCCATCCAGTAGGAAAATGCCGCGCCGTTGACGAAGAGACGCAGCGCGAGGTTGAGGGCGTTCGTGCGGAGCCAGTCGAGGCGCGATTTTGTCCCCGAGATGCGCGACTGCGCCGAGAGGCTCGCGCGTTTCAGGACGTGCAGCCCGTGCCCCGCGATGAAAAGCACCCAGAGGTGTGCGTGTTCGGGAACGTGCATCGGTCACCGGAAGAAGAGAGAGCTTTGGTCCGCTGCGGCGGGCTCGGGATAACAACAGTGTTTGATGGGTGGCGTGTTGCCAAGAATGTGTGCCCGGCGTCAGTCGGAGTTGTATTATCGACGACGGCCGCTAAGACTGAAAGACCCCGCCAGGAACGATGACATTCGACGCGCTCCAAAGACTTGTCAAAAAGAGTGACATTGTCGCCTTGCGTCGTGAATTGGACGCGGGAGTCAGCCCTAACCTTTCGAATCAGTTGTCTTGGACCTTGCTGATGCTGGCAGCAATTCAGGGGAATAGGAACATCGGCGAACTGCTCATCTCAAGGGGAGCAGACGTCAATGCAATCAATGATTTTGGAGAAACGGCTCTCTCGCTTGCGGCGCATGGTGGCCACACTCAATTCATCCGAACTTTGCTCGCCAACGGAGCTTCCACAAATTGCCGCCCGCATGGAAACAGTCTAGGAGACTGGCTGAGAGTCTCTTCCGGCCTTCCCGAGGACAAGATTGCTTCTATCCTTGACCTTATCAAGACAGCGAATGTCCGATAACCACAGTCATCGAAAACTGGCCCACCGTCAAGAAAACAGCGGCAAGCTGCCGATGTGAAGCCCAAGATAGATCCCTCGGCTGCGTCCCGTGCCTGCAAAGCCGCAGGAGGCAAGAAGCGCGCGGGACTCCGCTTGGGATGACAGCGTCCCTACTAATGCAACTACTAATGCAAGATGATGGCGGGGAGGCCGTGGCTGCTGTAGGTGACGCCGGCGGAGGGGATCGAGATCGGGAACGTCATCGCGCCGGTGGAGCTGGTCGAGCTGGAGACGGCGCTCGAAAGTGCAAGGGGCGCGGTGCCGCTGTACGCGATTTTCGCGGTCGTGGCGTTGCCGGTGAAGGCGAAGATGTAAGCGCCGCTCGCGAGCGTGACGGTTCCCTGCGTGCAGGACTGGTCGCTGGCGCCGCCAGCCGTCAAGTTCACCGCTGCGATCGAACACTTCACGTTGCCGGAAGCGTCCGTGATGGCCCAACTGTAGAAGTCGCTCGTGCTGGAGTCGGTGGTCGAGACATCGACGGTGAGATGCGAGAACTGGATGTTCGGCAGGTAGATCACCGAGACGTCGACGGCGTTGGCCGCGCTGGGCGCGTTGCCCGCCGAAAGAAAGCCCATCGCAAATTTCGTGAACTGCGTGGGGCACGGCGAGCCGGAATCCTGCACGTTCGTGCCGGTGAAGGCAGCGCAGTCGTTGGCGGCGGGAGTGCCGGTAGTCAGCGCGGCGGGCAGCGTGCCGACGGTGAGGCTGCCGCTCACGGTGAGGTTGCCGTAGACGGCCGGATTGCCGCTGTCGGAAACGCCAGCGGTGAGCGGGACGTTCGGACTGACTGGGCCTTCGCTGAGCACGGCGTCGTCGATGAAAATCGTGTTTGGATTCGCGGCGGTATTTTCGAGGATGAAGACGCGCATCGACTGAGCGACGGTGCTTGAGCTGCTGTATGCGTTGGGCGCGCGGAAGGTGATCGCGAAATTGCGCGTGGGCGTCCAGGCGTTAGCCGTGGGCACCTGCCAATCCGAGCCAGTGACGTTGCAGTTGCAGGTGACGCCGTTGTTGTAGGTGAGCGACGCGTTCGTGGATTGCCAATTGGGATTGGTTCCGGTCCCGATCAGCGCGGACTGGCCTGCATATTCCGATGGCTGCAGGACGCGCGCGTTGGTGGCGACGCTGGTGATTTTGTTCGCCTCGGTGCAGTTCGGGTCGGAGTAGAAGCGGAAGCCGGGGCGGAAATTTATGCTGGTGGAGCTGGCGGCAATGCGGAACGCGAGCGTGTAGTTCATCGTCGCGTCGATTTGGATGCAGCCGGAGTTGACGCCGAGGCCGGCGGTGGCGTTGTCGCCGATCTTCACGTTGTAGCTGCCCTGCGTCGTCGAGTCGGCGGGCGAACTCGCGCTCGATTGCTGCGCGTAGATGCCGCTGCCAGCCTGATTGATGTTCGTGCCGCTCACGCCGCCCCAGTAGTAGAGCGCGGTCGAGCCCGACCAGCCTTCGAAGCCCGCGTTGCCGAGCAGGTTGCGCCCCGCAAGATCGTTGAATCCGAAATGCATCGAGGGCAACCAGTTCGGGCCGTTGTTGTCGATGGCGATCTGCGACGTGGAAGGCTCGTTGGGCTTGATGACCGAATTGGCGGAGACGGAGATGTACGGGTCGAGGATGTGGATGCCGACGGCGCTGCCGTCCGTTGGGAACTGGAAGCAGTTGTAGACGTTTTCGCAGCGGTTGTTCGGGCCGATCGTGACGCTATCCGCGTTGATGATGTTGTAGCCGATCTGGCCGAACGAAGTGGACGATCCCTCGCAATCGTTGCCGTAGAACTCATCGTTGTTCGGGTAGTTGCCGTTCGAATCCTTCGCGAGCTCGAAGCAGACCGTGCCGGTATTCGCCGCGGGCAGAATGCACGTGTTTTGCTCCATCTCGACGACGTTGAAAATTCCGGCGAGGCGCAGGCAGCGGTCGTTCTGGAATTGCGGATCGATTTCGTTGTGCTTGATCAGCGTGTTGGTGGAATCGGAAGCCGCCGGTGGAGGTGTCGCCGAAGATGCCGTAGGACGCGCCGCCGGTGCCTATGATGAGGCGATTGCCTTCGAGGTCGGCGTGGCCGACGCTCGAGAGGTCGATCACCTTCGAGCCCGCGCCGGTGGCTTGCAAATTCATGCCGGAGATGTGGACCCAATCGACGTTGCGCGTGGCGGAGTTGGGATTTTTGACGGCGGTGCAGCCCGTGGGGACGCAGGAGATGAAGCCGGACGAATCCCGGCGTGGGACGGTGCCGGCGCCGCTTTCCTGGTAGCCGATGAGCGAGCTGCCGTCGCCCATCAGCTCGACGGCGTCATTGTGCGTCGTGTCGTTGATGGCGAGCTGCGCCTGACCCCAGAGCAGCACGGTGCCGGAGGGAATCTGGATGCGCGATGCGCCGGTGAGACTGCCGGTCATGCCGCGCGCGTCGCAGACGGAACTGGTGGTGCTGGCGGCGGTGAGGCAGGCGTTGATTTTCGCGGCGGCGTCGGAGCCGGAGAAGCGTTCGGCTTTCTGCACGCCGTTGAGCGAATTGACGGCGGCCGTGCCGTTGACGTCGAGGTTGTACTGCGGGCTGGTGGTGTTGACGCCGAGCGAAGTGGGCGTGAACCGGTGCGCGGACTGCATCGCGTTGTAGAACGGCAATTGCCCGGCGCTGGTGGCCTGGCCGGTGTAGGTGAAGCTCGTGGTGGACGCGCCGGAGACGGAAATCCAGCCACTGGTACCTTCGTTGACCGGGGTTGTGGACGGCATCAGGCAGTAGCCCGAGACCGCCGTCGTCCCCGCGACCGGTGCGGTCCACGACAGCGTCACGGCGTTGTTCGACCCGCTTACCACGATGCCCGTATTCAACAGCGCTGGAGCGCCGACCAGGCTCGGGCTGGCGCAGCCCCCCGCCCCCGTCTGCGGGAAGAGCGCGAAATAGTACGTGCCGGCCGCGAGCGCACCGCCCGTCGTTGCCGTCCCCGCCAAGCTCGTCGGCGGGTTCGTCGTCGAGAACTCCACATCAATATTCGGCGCACTCGATTCGAAAAAGCCGCTGTTGTAGCCGAGCGCGGAGGGATTCGCGAACAGATAGCCGAGCTGCGGATCGATGCCCAGCGACGCCAGGGCATTCCCCGAGGCGGTGAAGCGCGCCGGCAGGCCGTTGTAGTCGCCGTTGGGATTCCACAGGTCGGTGCGGAGGCGGTCGGTGTCTGTCGTGTCCGTCAGGTAATCCATGCCGCTGTTGTTCTGGGTCATGCCGCTGCCCATGGGCAGGCCCGAGCTGTTTACGACGGTGGTGGCGCACTGCGAGCCGCAGCCGACGATGTGATAGACGCCGAGCTTGGTTCCCGATCCCATCTTGATGGCATAGCTTGGCTGTACGCCGATCTGCGAGTGATTGATGTAGACGCCGCCAAGGGACGCACCGCCGGTGAAGCTGACGAGCGCGCTGCCGCTGGCGGTCAGGTCGGCTTGGGCCGAGTCGTCGACGGTCACGGGGCCGAAGTTCGTCAGGTTCAGGATGTTTCCGGTCGAATTCGAGATGGCGAAGAAATCGTTCGCCACGGCCTCCTGGATCACGTTGACGAAGGTGAAAAAGCCGGGGATGTTGGCTCCGGCGACGCGCTGGATGTACTGAAATCCGCCGCCGGTGGTGTCGACGTTCTCGAAGCGGATGTAGGCGTCCTGCGGAGCCTCGCTGGCGATCGGAGTTTCGCCGGTGAAGAGCGCGGTCGGGAGAGTGGAATTGCCGTTCGGGCCGTAGAGGCAGCCTTCCTTGAAGAGGACTTCAATCGTATTGGTGATCTTGAGCGGCGTGTTGTCCGCCATGCCGGTGGCGGTGGAATTCACGCCGAGGCAGGCGTTGTCGAAGACGAGGCCGCCGCTGGCGTAGGCGCTGACAGCCTGGTTGTAGCCCTGAATTTCGAGGCCGGAGATGGTGATGCCGGGAATGTTGACGAAGGAGAGGACCGGGGCGGCATTGGGATTCGATCCGGGGTGCGTCAACTGAAGCACCGCCTTCGGCCCGCGCGTGAGCGGCGAGCCGAGCGGGCTGGTGCCCATCCCGAGCAGGCGCAGCGCCGAGCAGGAGGGCAAGACGGGAGACGTGGAAGGCAACTGCGGCTGGCTGAGGACGTAGTAGCCGGGCGGGAAGACGACGTCGGGGCGAACGGTGTAGCCGGTGCTGAACGAAGTGGAGCAGGCGGCGTTGATCGCATTTGTGATCGCCGTCGTGTCGTCGGTTGCGCCGTCCCCTTTCGCGCCGTAGGCCGTCACGTCGATGTAGGGGCGCGGGCCCTGGAAGCTGGCGCTGCCGGTCACGTTCAGAGACGAGGGCGCGAGCGTGCCGGGATTGAAGTTCGTGGCCGTGAGCGTACCGTTGACGGTGGCGTTGCCGGCGACGGTCAAGTTGCCGCCGAGAGTGAGGCCGAAGGCGGAGATGTTGTTGCCGCTGCCGGAGGAAGAAACGTCCGGGGGCAAGATCACGTCGTGATAGGTCAGCGTGCCGGTGATCTGCGGACTGGAGATCTGCACCAGGTAGCGGCCGGCTGGCGCGTAGAAGTGATAGTTGCCGATGCCGTCGCTTTGGAAGGGATTCGCGGAGGTGGTGGTCAGCGTCGCGTCGGTGTAAATCGTCGCGAGCGGAGTGCAGGGCGTGCCGGTGGCGGCCGCCTGGCAGACGCGAATCGTCGCGCCGGCCACGGGATGCCCCGCGGGGCCGAAGACGATGTCGTCCTTGCGCGAGCCCTGCGCGCCGGCCGATGGAGCCGCGAGCGCGAGCAGCAGCGCGAGCGAGATGAACAACATGGGAACTGCCGCGATTTTCTTCATCGTCTTCCCTTCCGTGTTACGCATGCGATCGTGCCTGCCGAGGATTGTAAGCCGACCTCGCAACGAGGGCCGTCCGTAGATTTACGTATTCTCGGTTGTGCGAGCAGCAGTTCCCTTCCCGCGCAGGGCGGCCGCGTCGGGCGTGGGCGCGGCCGGGGCGGGCGATGGGGGCACCGGGGATGCAGCGGACGAGGCGCGGTCGGCGAGGCCGTGCTGCGCGGCTTTTTCGGCGTCGAGGATCGCGTGGCAATGCTTGCAGACGGCGACGCCGGTCTTGACCTTCTCGCCGCAGGCCGGGCACTCGCTCATGCGCATGGGGACGTAGGCCCAGTCGCGTTCGACGCCGAGGGCCATCGCGGCGCGGCGGTGCAGGTCCGAAATTTCGCGGAAGGAGTGGCCGCGCGCCCAGAGCGTGTCGCCTTCGGCGATCAGGCGGTGATAGTAGGCGTCGCGTCGGGCAGTGGCGGCGGCGAGTTCCTCCGCAGTGGGACGCGCGCCCGCGCAGACGAAGATGCCATGGTCGTGCAGGTCCTGGAGGAGGTCGTCGGCGATTTCGCGCGCGAAGACCGTGAACGGGAGGCGGCGGCCGTCGCCGAGATCGAGCGCGTCGCCGCGCGAGGTGATCAGCAGCAGCGCGTAGGGCTGGTCTGATGCCCCAGGTTTTGGGCACGCGGGAATGTGATAGATGCCGTGAGTGCGCGAGATGTACCAGTCCTGATCGGAGATGGACGCGATCGTGACGGTCGAGGCAGTGTCGGTGTGCGCGGGCGGAGCGGGGAGAATGTCGCGACGGCTGCTGCCGAAATGCGAAAGCGGGCGCGGGATGTCGCTGCCGGTGAGGCTGGAGGCGGTTGCAGGTGCAGTTTCGGTAGACAAGTGAGTTTCCTTTCGAGGCGTTTGTGAAGGCCTCGGGTCTAAAGACCCGAGCTACATTTCGTTGAGAATTTCATCGGCGGCGCGGTCGAAATCACGGGCGCGGCGGGATTCGCGCGCGGCGAGGGCGAGGCGTTTCGCCTGGCGCGGCTGGCGGCGGGACCATTCGATCGCGCGGACGATCCAGTCGCACGCGGACGGGCTGAGCGGCAGGAAGTCGCCGTTCGCGCGCTCGAGCGTGAAGCAGTGCTCGTACTCGCCGCGCGCGGGATACGGGCCAAGCGCGGGGATGCGGATGCCGTTTTCGACCTCGACCGTCTGCACGTACCAGATTTCGGGCGAACCGTAGAATTCGGGCGGCGTCCAGCGCTCGAGGTGCCAGCGGTCGTGCGGGAAGTATTTCGGCACCTGCCGCAACTCGATCGCTTCGCGGATGATGTTGTCGCTGGCGTCGCGGTCGGTCCAGCGGCCGCCGATCCAGGTGAGCCGCGAACCTCCCCAGACGACGCGGAAGTTCGGCTCGCCATAGCGGTTCGTGCCGCCGGCGCGGGCGATGCGTTCGCGGAGCGAGGCGGGCGCCTCGTGCGTTTCTCGGAGGACTCGAATCAAGGCGGAGGATTCAAAGACACGAAAGACGGGATATACTGTGGCTGCTTGGCAGGCGTGTCCAGTTTTCAGGGGCGACCGAAAGGCCGCCCTTTTTGTTTTGGTGGGCACCCAGCGGGCGTATCGTCGCCACGTGGGAGAGGAAATATGTCACGCAGTGAGGTGAACGCAAACAGATCGACGGTGACGCTGCACGTGGTTGCAAGTCTTGATGGCTTCATCGCCAAGAAGGACAACAGTGTCTCGTGGCTGGACAGTTCCGGAGACGTCTACGAGAGAGGGATTTCGGAAGGCAGTGTTGGAGAGGGCATCAAAGCCATAGACTGCTTTGTGCTAGGTTCTCGCACATATGAGCACGCGCTTCAACTCGGCTGGCCATATGGCGATACTCCGACCGTCGTGCTAACAAGCAGAGAACTGCCGTCCACGAGGAAGAGCGTTGAGTTCTATTCAGGTGATCTCAAAAGATTGGTTGATGTGATACTCGCGCCTCGATACGGAAACATCTGGCTCGTGGGAGGGGCTATGTTGTGCCAGAGTTTTCTCAGGCTCGGCCTGGTGGATGAAATCAGATTGTCGATTGCGCCGATCCTATTGGGTGACGGGCTGCGCCTGTTCGGTGATTCCGGTACCGAAAAGAGATGGCGTCTGAAGGACGTAGTCGCTTACAAGACCGGCTTTGTTGAATTGTTGTATGGGAGCCAACCAACCAACTCCCAGCCCTGAAAGCGGCGCCGTCCACTCGCCACACGGGCGCCGGGCCGTGACCTCATTCGGTTTCCGCCGCTGTGACATGGACAGGTGCAGGCGCATCTATTCTTCATGCCAAAGCCTGTCGAAATGAGTCGCGGGCGGAACAGTGCTACGCCTTTACTTCGCGACTTTGGCGGGCGCGGCGGTGAGTTGCGAAACCTCAGGCGGCGTCTGCGGATTTTCGCTGGTTCCAGCCGTGGGATACTTCAGCGCGAGCCACTTGTACCAGCCGCCGTCCATGATCTTCACGTTGAAGTAGCCGAACTGCGCGAGCTGCCGGACGATATCACTGGTGTCGTTGGGGCAGGAGCCGTAGAAGATCAGCGTCTTGTTGCGAGGAAGAGCGATCGGGAAATTCTTGATGCGCATCACCCAGGGATAGTTGAGCGCGCCGGGGATGTGTCCTTCGGCGTAGCCGTCGACGGGCTGCGTATCGACCAGCGCGACGCCGGAGTCCTTGTCCTGCGTCAGTTTCAGGACTTCCGCCGGGGCAATTGTCTGCACGGGGTTCGCGGCGGACGCGACGAGTGTGGGATCGGAGAACGCGGCGTCGTCCTGCGCGCGAACGGCCGGCGCGGCGAAGATTGCCGCCAACAGCAGGATCGTCACCGCGAGTGACGTTTTCATGGTCACCTCCCGCGCGCCAATTCGTTCGACAACCGCCGATGTTACTCCCGGCGTAAGAAACCAGTCAACCTGGTAGACGACACCCTAAGCGCACCATTTCCTGCTGATATTTACATAAGTGTGACACCCGTCACTGTTTTACCCTTCGCTAAAGATCATCATGCCGTCGATAGTGTGCTTCGACCCGGGGAAATCGTTGCAGTAACAGGAGAAGATCATGAACACGTTTCATAAACTCTGCGTACCTGGGCTCCTTGCGGTGGTTGCGGTCTGTTCCTCCGCGCAGCAACAGAGCACGGTAATCAAGCACGAAGCGGCTCCGGTAACATCGGCGGCTTCGGGCAGCGAAATGTACATGAGCTACTGCGCTTCGTGCCACGGAAGGGACGGCAAAGGGGATGGCCCTGCTGCTCCCGCTTTGAAGTCAGCTCCACCCGACCTGACGACGCTCGCCAAGCGGAACTGGGGAAAGTATCCCGCCGAGAGGGTGGCAAGTATCATGCGAGGTAAAGAGACACTTGTCGCTCATGGCGACCAGGAAATGCCTGTTTGGGGTCCCGTGTTTCACGCCATGGGCGAAGGGCATGAAGGCACCGTTGATTTGCGGGTCTCGAATCTGAATAAGTACTTAGAGTCGTTGCAGGCGAAGTAGCAAACCCTTTCGCACTTGAATTCGCTCCGTCCGGGGATTCCGGGCCGCGTCACGTCTCAAGCGGACAAGCGGTAGCAGCAGAAGCTGCGCTCAAACCCGGGGCTGGGGGTCCGCCCGCAGCCCTTGGCCCTGCCATTACCGACGATTCCCTTCTCCGAAGTTTCCGCCGGGTGTAGACTCTCGCCGCAAAGGAAAAGACAAACCGTGAGAATGAAGACATTGCGGGCGGTCGTCTGCTTTGCGGCACTGCTGAGCGTTGCGGCGGCGGCAGCCGGGGTGCGCGTTGCGGCGGCGGCGCAGCAGGAAGGGGCGGGTCCGTCGGGTGCGGGCGCGCAGGCATCGGCGGCGAAGGTGCCGCAGCTTGCCGATGGCGCGGTGTACGCGATTTCTCCGGCCGAGGCCGATCCGCAGGTCAAACGCTTCCTGTCAAACAACCTCGCGCTTCTCAAGAATCACGTGAAGCGGAACGCGCCGCTGCTCGTCTTTTTCTCCGGCACCGGCGGGACGCCCGCGAGCGGATGGCCGTTCCTCGAGACGGCTGCAAACGCGGGATATCGCGCGATCGGCCTCGAGTACGACAACGGAACCTCCGTGCCGCAGACCTGCCGGCCGAATCCCGACCCGGCGTGCTCGGACCGGTTCCGGCAGAAGCGGATTTTCGGCGACGACGTGACGAAGGACATCGACGACCTGCCGGCGGAGTCGGTGGTCAACCGGCTGACGAAGCTGCTGGAATATCTCGACGCGCATCACCACGACGAGGGCTGGGGCCGGTATCTTCGGCACGGGCAGCCGAACTGGTCCGCGATCGCGTTCGCCGGGCACTCGCAGGGCGGGGGCATCGCGGCGTACATTGCGAAGAAAAAGAACGTCGCGCGCGCGATCGTTCTTTCGGGCGCGTGGGACCGCGTGGAAGCGACGAAGGCCTGGGCGCCGTGGGTCACGTCGCCGAGCGCGACGCCGATGAACCGATGGTATGCGGCGTATCACGCGCGGGAATCGCGGGCCGACGCGATGAAGGCAGCGTACGCGGTGCTGAAAATTCCGCCGTCGCACATTCGCGTGCTGACGCTCGAGCCGAATCCGCAGAATAAGATGAACCCGAGGTCCGACGTGTATCACGCGAGCATGGTCGGGCCGGGCGTCACGCCGCTCGACGCGCAGGGCAATCCGGCGTATGCTCCGGATTGGGAGTTTTTCCTGGGCGCGGCGAAATAGGCAACTCCGTCGACCCGACTCGCCTCGGTTGATGCACGTGGATGACGCATGAGACTGCTGTGGAAACTTGTCTTACTCAATGTCTTTGCCGTTATCGGTGCGTTCTGCGCGATTTTCCTGCTGCCTGGGGACACACCGGTCAAGTTGTTCCTCGCAGTGTGCGTGCCTGTGATCGTTCTACTGAACGCAGGCCTCGTGGTCGTGCCTCGCCTGCGGCGCAGGAAGGATGCTACCCAAGCGGGTCCTCCGAAGAAGCGAGACTATTGGTCCTATGTGGTAATTGCGCTTGGTTGGGCGTATCTGATTTTCACAAGCTCTTGGGGGCGCGTAGTGGCTGTCGTCGCTGCGGCGACGGTCATAGTCGGTCTTCTCGCAGTCTGGATCGCCGAGAAGGCCGCCGGGTCGAAATGAACAAGCGTCGGTCACGCGCGGCGTATTCATTGCACTCAACGACATCACTCCGCTGGCGCGAGACGCCATCACGCGAGGGAAGGCACCTTCATTTTTTGTCATGAATGGACACGACCTCATGATGATCCTGAGCGAAGCAATCGGCCTTACCCTTACGGACTACCTGAGAAGACGCGTCCGCCTCCTTGCTGAAGAAGGGCGTGTGTGCGTTCCCTTTTCGGATCTGGTATGAGGTCATCCGCGATACTGGGTTCGGATCGTTGCCCGTGTGTGGTGAGATAAAGGCGAAGAGAGATTCTTCGACTGCGCGCGCCGGCCGTCTCCGCAAACAACGCGGAGACGGGAAGGGGCAAGAACCGGCGCACGGTGTTGCGCGTACATCATACCCCGATAGCCAATTCCCTAGCCTGCGCGCGCCCGAGCTACGGCTGCTGGCAGTGGCAGAGCTTCCAGAGGCGGTCGAAGAACGCCTTCGCGCTTGAATCCACGGGGAGAGCGCCGGAGTACGCGGGCTGATCGCCGGCCAGATCGATCACAACGGCGAGGCCGGCGGGATTCCGAAACGCGAACTGGAGATTCGGCGCGCCGGCAGAAGCAGCGTCGTTGGGGACGAGGCTGCCCGCTTCGCAGTGAAATCCCTTGTCGTACACGTTGTGAAAGAATACCGGCGCTACCCGATCCGCGCCAAGGTCGCCGAGGTACGACAGTTCCCCGTCCTTCGAATCCAGAGAACTCGACTTGCCGGAAGACGATCGAAAGGCGAGGTGCGTGAACAGCAGCTCCGTCCCGCTCGAATTCGCCGCAGACCGGGGCGGCCCGGCCGCCACAACGGGGCCGGAAAGCGTGACGAAATCCTGCGGGTGCGCGGGCACGTCGAGCGAGCCCGTGACTCCCGTGGCCACGTCGAGCACGGCGAGGCGGAGGCGGCGAGTCTCCGGCTTGGCCGTGAAGACTACGACGTTGCGGACGTCCTGCGCCTGCCACGAGTCGCCGTCGCGCTCGGGTGCGGCTTGCGAAATGTCCCGCCCGTACATCCGAAAGGTCGCACCGTTCGGGGAGTATTCGCATACCGCCGTCTGCAAATTGAAGGCGTGCGACCCGGCGGCCGGCGCAAGGCTGAGGCCGGTAGCGGAAATCGTCAGCAAATATCGTGTCGCGTCCGGCTTGCCGGCGGTTCTGGATGGCGGAATGGCCTGCGCCGTGAGAGGAATCGACGGGACGGGCAACTGCGAAGAACAGGCTGCCTTGAGGAGCTGCGCCGGTTGTTCCTTGGCGAGCCCGACCGTGTCCGTGGCGAAATAGCCGCGGCGGAAGCGAAGTTTCACCCCGTGCACGGCAGTCTTCAACGTAATCTTGTGAAAGCTGCCGTCCCACCGGACGTTTTCCGGATAGTAGGAAATCTCGTAGTAGGACGAGCCGCGCTCCATCGCCGTCGCGACACAACCGGAGAGGTCGTTCGTGTTTCTGCACGGGACGCCGCCGGTATCCTCGGCCATTTTTTCCATGGTGTCCTGGGAGTAGAAGCGCTCCGAGTCTTCGCGCGTGAGCTGCGCGCCCATCAGTGCGCCGGCGCGGACCAGATCGCGCGGATCCGATGAGCTCATTGCAGCGGGGTCTTGCGCCGCCGAATAAAGACTCGACGCCTCAAGGCCGCGCGCATCGACGGGATAGATGGAGACGCGCGCGTCGGTGAGCGCTTCGGCGGCGGAGCGCACCTGCGGGGCGAAAGAGGCGCTTCCGGAAAACGTCTCTCGCGTGTTGCTCGCAAGCGCTTCGTCGATGTGGCCGCCGAAATCGGCGCCGGGTTCGATCCAGAGCGGGAACGCCTCGGAAAACCAGACGAGATTTTTGCGGCCCGGGTAGTCCTTGAGGTAGTTCGCGATGGCGATCATCGCGTCCGCGCTCTGGTCCGCGATCACGGTCAACTGTTCGGCGTAGTCCCGCTTTTCGGCTTTCTGGAGCGCCTCGCGATTGCCGCTGAAAGCACGATTCGCCGGGTTGTCGGGATCGTCCTGGGGGTTCGTGATTTTTGGGATGCTCGTCCCGAAGGCGCGATCGACGCCTTTGCGCAACAGCGTCCGGTCGGTGGTGAAACCCTGCGCGACGGTGAGCGAATGCGCCAACAGAAAGACGGCCACGGGCGTATCGGCCGGGAGCTGGTCGAGCAGCATGAGCGCGTGGCGGTGGACTTCGAGACGGTTGAAGAATCCGATGTCGAGGGCGTCAACCAGCAGGACGGTTGGCGGCACCGTGAGCCGCGCGAACGTCTGGTTGGAGTACGTGCCGGTTGTTTCGGGTGCGGGAGCACCCGCCGGCGCCGGGGCTGGCGGCGCTGACCGGTCGATGAATTCGAAGCGCGCGATTTTCTGGGGGCCGTTGCGGTCGTCGAAAAGCTCGAAGTCGGAGGCTTTGAGGTTGCTGATCGTGTTTCCGTGAGAGTCGTTGGCGACGACGTCCACCGTGATCAGGCGCGTCTTTACGCTGAGAGCGGTGGCGGATTGGGCGGATTGCGCGACGGCGGCCGGCGCGAACATCGCACCCGCCGACAAAAGCAGAATCGCGAACGTCCTCGCTATACGCACAGCCTGCCCACCCAGAGCCGCTGCCGCCAGAATTCAATGCGGAGCCAGCATTCTATCTGACGGGACCTGGGACGCAAGAAAAACGCGTCTTCGCCGGCGCGCATGAGGACTCTCGACCACGGAGGCCAGCGCGCAACGTTTCGCCGCGCGGCGGGTTTGATCAATTGGATATGGCTGCGCTGATTTTCCGTCTGGTGCGATTGGGGTGATGATACTAATGCATGGCGGCTGGGCCTTGAATCGCGGTGCCGAACATCACAAGATGGGACTGGCCCGGCAGAGAGGATCCGAGAGATGCGAATGTTCATGAAGGCCCGTCACATTTTGGTTTTGGCAATCCTTTTCGCGATACCCGCGATATCGTTCGCGCAGGTCAGGCTGTCGATTACGGTTGCGCCGCCTATGATTCCCGTTTATACGCAACCGCCCTGCCCCGAGGATGGATTCCTTTGGACGCCCGGCTACTGGGCGTACGGTCCCGCCGGCTATTACTGGGTTCCCGGCGTCTGGGTAGCTCCGCCGCAGCCCGGCTTGCTGTGGACGCCCGGCTATTGGGGATTCGTGGGCGGCTTCTACGGCTGGCACGGAGGCTACTGGGGTCCACACGTCGGCTTCTATGGCGGCGTTAACTACGGCTTCGGCTACGGCGGCGTCGGATTCTACGGCGGACGCTGGGAAGGCGGCCACTTCGCCTACAACACCGCGGTGATGAACGTGAACAGAACCGTGGTGCGAAACGTCTACGAGGACAGGACGGTGATTCGCAACTCGAACAATCGCGTCAGTTTCAACGGCCCGGGCGGCGTCAATGCGCGTCCGACAGCCGAGGAACGAACCGCGATGCAAGAACAGCATGTCCAGCGGACGTCGGAGCAGATGTCTCACCAGCAGATGGCCAGCCGGGATCCCAGCCAGCGGGCCTCCGCGAATCACGGAAATCCCGGGACTCCCGCGATGGGCAGAGTGAACGCGCGGAGTAACAATCAGCCGGGGCGCACCGGCAACGCGGTTCGTTCCGGAGCGACGACGCCCCATGGAAACGCAAACGCCGGACGCAATGGAATGAACACCAACCGTGGCAGCGCGGCGACGCCGCATGGGCGTCCGCAAGGCAATCAGCAGCAGAGTCGGCCGAGCCACCAAGCAAACCAGGGAGGGCACAACGACAAGCCGGAACACCACTAGGCTAGGATGAGGACATGAAAAAGTCCGGCGCGGGCCAAGGCCAGTCGGCATCGGAGCTTATCTCGAAAAGAATCGCCGAACTCGGGGACTGGCGCGGGGAAACCCTTAGCAGAATGCGCAAGCTCATCAAGGAAGCAGACCCGGACGTCGTCGAGGAGTGGAAGTGGATGGGCACTCCGATTTGGTCGCACGACGGCATCATCTGCACTGGCGAATCCTACAAGAATGTCGTGAAGCTTACCTTCTCCAAGGGCGCGTCTCTGAAGGATCCGGCCCGTCTCTTCAACTCGAGTCTCGACGGAAACGCACGCCGCGCGATCGACATCCACGAAGGAGAAGAAGTTGACGAGTCCGCCTTCAAGGCGCTCGTTCGCCAAGCGATCGCCCTCAACAGTTCTGGCAAGTCGAAACCTTCGAAGAAAGCGAAGTCCTAAGGGATTCCGCCCCTGAACAGGTCCGACATCGGGGTGGCGGAGGTGTCGTTCCGCCCGAGCGTACCCAGGTTGAAGATGGCCTCTTAGTATTAGGTTATGTCAAATCCACCGGATGATATAGAGGCATACCTCCGAGAGCACATCGACAAACAAGGCTAGGACGACGTAGTTCAATTCGTTGCGGTGAAGATTGGAAGTGAGGGGCGGCTAATCGGCCGCCCCTTTTCGTTTTGGCGAGACGTCGATTCCGCGCTGAAGGCCGCGGCGCTACATTCAAACCTTTCGCTAGTAGCCGGTGGGAATCGCCAAGTTGTCGATGTAGGCGCCGGAGCGGGGAGACTCGTTCCAGACCTGGAAGCCGGTGACGAAGTAGAAGATGTACGCCGAAGCGAGGCCTCCGCTCGCGCCGTAGATCGGAAACACCGTTTGCCCGCCGACATCGTAGAAGTCGATGTCCTGCATGACAGCGCGGCCCCAGTGCGACAGATCGAGGAAATCGACGCGCGACTGATTCGCGTTGATGCTCGATTTGATCGGGACGCCCGCCATCGACTTCTCGCCGGTGAAGAGCAGGTCGAGGTCGCTCGCGCGGCCGCCCGCTCCCTCCTTGATGATCTGCGAGATCGTGACGCCGAGCTGCTCCCACTGGTGCTCCTGCTCGAGCGAGGTGTAGGCGATCAGCTTCGACACTTGGTTCGTGCCGAGGGATTTCCGCACCTTGTTGATGGCGAGGCGGACGGCGCCGGGTGTGATGGCGGAGTTGTTGCCGTTGACGCGCGGCGTGGCGAGCTCGACGGGGTACGTGGCGCGGTTGAGGTTGAGCCAGGTGCCGGTGGTGGCGTTCGTCTGGTGGTAGAGGACGCCGAAGAGCGACGTGGGCTGCGCGCCGGTGAGGCCGTCGTGAACGACGAGGTCGTTGGCGCTCGTGCCGGTGGGCAGCGCGTCCACCTGAATGAGCGAGTTGAACGGATCGACGAGCAGGACGTTGGCCGAGCCGCGATTTGTGGTGAGCGTGGGGTCGTACACTTGCACGGTCTGGTTGTAGTAGAAGAGCTGCGCGCCGGGCGGCTTCGCCATGGCGAACTGCGCGGCGACGCCCGAGGGCAGGCCGCTGGTGGTGATCGAGCTGATGGTGCCGAGGACGCCGTTGCCGTTGGTCTGCATCAGCTTGTCGAGGAACGAGCGGAATTGCACCATCGCGTTTTTCACTTCGCGCTTGGCGGCGTTCTCGACGGCCTTTTCGGGCGCGTTGCTGGCGTACTCGACGAGCTTGGTGATTTCGACGGCGTGGCGGAAAAAAACCGGAGTGACCTGCGCGACGTCGTAGATGGTGCCGGAGCCGCGGCCCAGGTCGCCGCCGTCCATGTTGGCGAGGCCGGACTTGCCTCCGGGACGGATTTGCAGCGGAAGCCGCATGTTGCGGGACGAGACTTTTTCGACATCGCCGCGCTGCTGGATCATGGTCAGCAGGATGTCATCCCGTTCGTAGAGGAGCGGGAGTTTGTCGCGGACCTTTTCGAGTTGCAGCGCGACGGATTGGGCGTTCTGCATCTGTGCCATTGGATTGGATTCCCCCTTGGAATGGTGATTCGTGAGGCGTGGTGCGTGGAGATTGCGTGATCGGCTTGCGCTGCGTTACGGCGATGCGTTCACACGAAGAGAGATTCCTCGACTGCGTCCCGCGCGCCCGCTGCGGCGGGCGAGAAACAAGACGCGGGACTCCGCTCGGAATGACGGCGCGGTAAGTGGTGCGGGGTGTCCGTTACGGATGGGTGAAGAAAATGGGCTCAGGCGTTCTCTATACACGTGACAGAGATTCAGCGGGTGATCACAGACGGTGTCGCCAGCTGGTTGATCGGCAAGTGCCTAGACGCCATCTTGGATGCCATTCGGGCGCAGGCGTGTATCCGGCCCCTCGATTGGCGTACATCAAAGAAGAAAAAAACACACCGAGAGGCCGCGCCGGGGCGTTCTCTTAGCAGTGAGGAGGTCTCGTGAAACATTCAGAGACTGGTTGCCTTTAGTTCTCACGATCTTATGGGACGTCGTCGGACGAACCGCTACTGGTCGGCTGTATCGGTGGTACAAGAAATCGCGATGAGTTCGCGCTACAGGTTCAAGATGTCGGAGTCGGAGAGGCGGGCGTAGTCGATGTCGCGTGGAGTCATGGGGCGGACGCCGTCGCGGGCGGCGCCGCCGGAGCCGGCGATATCGACGCGGCGCTCGGCGGCGCGTTGGCGGGCGCGGCGGTCCTGATTGGCGGCGACGACGGTGGATGTCCACTCGTTGAGGACGCGCTTGGCGACGCCGGGCAACGCCTGGCGCGCGCGGCCGGTGACGAGCGAGACGATCGCGCGCTGGTGGTCGGCGTCGAGCGCGCCGCCGCGAAATGCTTCGCGCATCTGCTGCGCGAGCTGGCGATTCGAGCGGAGCGTGGTATCGAGTTCGCGGTAGATTTCGCCGACGACGCGGTTGCGCGCGTTTTTCGAGACGCCGTCGGGCAGGAGGCGTTCGACCTGCGATTCGATGGCGTCGAGGACGCCTTGCACGGCGGCGGCGTTCGCGGCGTGAAAGAATTCGGTTTGCGCGGGCGTGGGGGTGGGCTCTGCGTTGTCATCCCGAGTCCGCTCTTGCGGGCGAGGGATCTCTCTTGCGGCATCGGAAGAGAGATTCCTCGTCGCTTCGCTCCTCGGAATGACAGGCGAATTGGGAGACGGCGATGAAACGCCGCGGCTCCCTGCTCCGTTTTCTCCGCGCCTCTGTGCCTCGGTGGCCAAGCCGGTCATGGCTTGCGCGAGGGAGGCGAAGGCGGCCGGGTCGAGGTCGGCGACGGCGCGGGCGAGCGCGGCGTGATCTTCCGGGCGGCGCGAGAAGAAGAGCGCGTCCATGCGATCGAGATCGGCGAGGAGCGCGGTGGCGGCGCGGGCTTCCTCGGGCGTGGCGAAGGTTTCGCGGTAGGCGTGGGCGTCCTGCCAGGCGCGGCGGAGTTCGGGATTGGCGTCGAAGGCGGCGCGGAGGTTTTCGGGTTCGGGGGCGTCCGACGCGATGACCGGGGCGTCAGGCGTGCCTGCGGCGTTGGAAGAGAGATCCCTCGTCGCTTCGCTCCTCGGGATGACAACGGAAGACAATGGCTCCGAAGAGGCATCGAGGCCGAGGATTTCGTCGTCCGTGGCGGGGCGGGATGGGCGCGCGGACGGGCGGCGGCGCGAGGGCGCCTCGTGCGGCGCGTGTTCGGACGCATGCAGAGTATCGGGTGCCGCAATGGGTGTGGCTGGCATAAGTAAACCTCCGTTCCAGTAATCAGTGAATCAAGCCGCCGCAGGCGATGGGCGGTAACACATTGTAAGCGCGAGCCTTACGTGCTGTGCGCGGCCGGGATATCGGAACAAATTTGGAACCATCGTACTATTTCGCGCCAAGGCGGGTTTTGTGAACCTATGTGCAGCGGAAAAGCCGCGAGAGTTCTGAGGAGTTTCGATGAGTACAACCACCGTCGTCCCCGTAAACGCAAAAGTAAAACCCGCAGGGTCGCCGACGCTCGCGCAGGGGGGCGGAATCGAACGCCGCCGGCGCCGGCGGGCGAAGATCAGCGCGCAGGTGCACGTCCGCGCGGCGAACTTTCCCGATGGCTTCGAGGAAGTCTGCACGAGCGTGGACGTTTCGCGCGACGGGCTGCTCTTCCACGCCATGCAGCCGGGATATTCGAAGGGCCAGCGGATCGACGTCACGTTCCCGTATTCGACGGCGCCGGGTGCGCTCAACCAGGCCCAGCCCGCCGAGGTCGTCCGCGCGATACAGCAGCAGGACGGGAAGATCGCCGTCGCGATCCACTTCCTGACGGCGCAGGCGCAGGCGAAGAGCGAGAAGAAGTCTTTCTCGGCCAGCCCGGCGGTGGGCGGTGCGTCAGCGTCGGCGCAGCCGAAGCAACAGCACCAGCAGTCTGTGGTGCTGTCGGTGGATTCCGATGCGCGCAGCGCGGAAACGGTGCGAAACGTGCTGTCGCAGGACGGTTACACGGTGGTGAGCGTCTCGACGGCAAGAGAAGCGCTCGATTTTCTGCGCCACAACGTGCCGGACGTGTTCGTCGCGGAGGTGGAGTGCGCGGACATCTCCGGGCACGACCTGTGCGCGATCATCAAGCGCAACGAGCGCCTGCAGCACGTCCCCGTGATTTTGCTGACGCGGTCGGCGCAGCCCGCCGATTACTCGGCGAGCCACCAGATGGGCGCGGTCGTGTGCATGGCGAAGCCGTTCCAGCCGGAGCGGCTGGCGCACGTCGTGAGGTTGGTGGCGCCGCCGCCTTCAACGAGAAGTTTTTACGGCGCGCCGCGTGGTGCGGGCGCGGCCGAACGCCCGGCGTAGCGCAGCAGACGGTGTAGGGGTAGGCGTCGGGCAAAGTTTCACCCCGAAGCCCCGGAGCGCCTGCCTTGATGTGGTGGTTTCCTTCCTTTTTTGCCGAAGTTCCAATTCCCGAAATCAGCGGTGAGACGTGGCGCGGGTGTGGCGAAAGGCGACGACGAAGAGAGATCCCTCGCTGCGCTCGGGATGACAACGGTGGTTGATGGGCGGCACGTTGCCAAGCATGTGCGCCGGGCATGGCGTCCCGACTTGTCGGGACAGGTGCCACGCCCCTACGGAGAGGAACCGTGCGCGTGCGCGCGTGCGAATGGCGTGGGGGCGGCGCGCGGAATCGCTTCTGTGTCGTGATACGATGTCGCCATGCACGAGAAGTTCACGATCGGGCTGATTCAGATGCGCTGCACGAAGGACGCGGAAGAAAATCTCGCGCGCGTGAGCGCGAAAATCCGCGAGGCGGCGGACCGCGGCGCGCAGATCGTCTGCACGCACGAACTCTTTCGCAGCGAATATTTCTGCCGCACCGAGGACGCCGAGCTTTTCAACCTCGCCGAACCGATTCCCGGCCCCGCCACCGACGCGCTGGCGAAAGTCGCGAAGGAAAAGAAGATCGCGATCGTCGCGTCGCTTTTCGAGCGGCGCGCGCCGGGCGTCTATCACAATACGTGCGCGGTGCTCGATGCGGACGGCTCGCTGCTGGGCAAATACCGCAAGATGCACATCCCGGACGATCCGCTCTACTACGAAAAATTCTATTTCACGCCGGGCGATCTCGGCTTTCCGAATTTCGACACGCGCTACGGCCGCATCGGCGTGCAGATCTGCTGGGACCAGTGGTATCCGGAAGGCGCGCGCGCGGTGGCGTTGCAAGGCGCGCAGGTGATTTTCTATCCCACGAGCATCGGCTGGCACCCGAAGGAGAAAGCCGAATTCGGCGCCGCGCAGCTCGACGCGTGGCGCACGATCCAGCGCGCGCACGCGATCGCGAACGGCGTGTACGTCGCGGCGGTGAATCGCGTGGGATTCGAAGGCGGTCTGATCTCCCAGGCTCCCCTTACCGGGGACCTGGGAGCCCTTCCTTCGGCGGGCGATACCGGACTCGAGTTCTGGGGCGGTTCGTTCGTGGCCGACCCGTTCGGGCAGGTCGTCGCCGAGGCCTCGAACGACAAGGAAGAAACGCTCGTGGTCGAGTGCGACCCCGCCAAGAGCGAAGACACGCGGCGCAATTGGCCGTTCCTGCGCGACCGGCGGATTGACGCGTACGAACCAATCCTCAGCCGATGGCTGGGGAAATGACGATCCGACAAGAATCGTCATCGCGAACGAGGGATTTCTCTTCCGTGCCGCCCTCGGCGACGCGATCATTCGAAGAGAGATTCCTCGCTTCGCTCGGAATGACAGTCGAATTGGGAGGCGCGGCGGAATGGGCCGCATCGCGCCAAGGATGAGCGCCGGGCACAGCATGCTGTGCCCCTACGGAAGACGTGGGCGAGCGCAGGGAGCACGCGTAAGAAATGAACGGTAAGCAATCTCGCGTGCGCGCGGCAACGGCGCGCGCGTCTCGTCCGCAATTCCGCATGCCCGCCGAATGGGAATCCCACGAAGCCACCTGGCTCGGCTGGCCGCACGAACTCACCGACTGGCCCGGCAAATTCGCGCCGATTCCGTGGGTGTACGCGGAGATCGTCCGGCACCTGGCGCGCGTGGAGCGTGTGTTTCTGCTGGTCGAGGACCGCGAAGCCGAGGAGCGCGCGCGAGGCGTGCTCGAAAAGTCGGGCGTGCAGATGGATGCGGTCGAGTTCTTCCACATTCCCACCGATCGCGGATGGATGCGCGACTCGGGGCCGATCTGCGCGGTGAACGCGCGCGGCGAAGTGCTGTACAACAATTTCGTCTTCAACGGCTGGGCGAAATACGACGACTACAAGAAGGACGCGCGCGTGGTCGAGCGGGCGAACCGGCGGCTGAAGCAGCGCGTCGTGCTGCCGATGCACAAGCGGCGGCGCGTGGTACTCGAAGGCGGGTCGATCGATGTGAACGGCCGCGGGACGCTGCTGACCACCGAAGAGTGCCTGCTGAGCGAAGTGCAGCAGCGCAATCCCGGCTTCACGAAAGACGATTACGCGGAAATCTTTCGCCGGTACCTGGGCGTGACGAAAGTCCTGTGGCTGAAGAACGGAATCGCCGGTGACGACACGCACGGGCACGTGGACGATCTCGCGCGGTTCGTCGATGAGACGACGGTGGTGACGGTGATCGAGCACGATCCGGGCGAGGCCAACTACGCGCCGTTGCGCGAGAATCTGAAGCTGTTGCGCGGGACGACCGACCAGGATGGCAAGCCGCTGCGCGTCGAGACGCTGCCGATGCCCGAGGCGGTCTATTTCGCCGGGCAGCGACTGCCGGCGAGTTACGCGAATTTTTATGTCGCGAACAAGATTGTGTTGGTGCCGACGTTCAACGATCCCGCGGATCGTGTGGCGCTGGCGAAACTGGCTTCGCTGTTTCTCGACCGCGAGATCGTGCCGATCTATTCACGCGATCTGGTCCTCGGCCTCGGCACGATTCATTGCATGACCCAGCAGCAGCCGCGCGGCCTGTAAGACTCCAGTCCCTCAAGGCACGAACGAGCGCCCCGACAAGCTTAGGGTTGCCCTTTTCGCGCGGCACGTTTTAGAATCCGGGAAAGGAGGCATCCATGTCTGAGCCTTCATTCGGTCGCATTGCACGCTGGGCCGCTGGCTTGGCACTTTCGATCTCTGCTGCGGCCTCGTTGTATCGGTACGCCGCGCTGCCGGATCACGAAGCGGGCGCTCTTTTCCTCGCGGTGGGATTCGCGGTCGCCGTTTGGTTCGCCTACCGTAGCTGGCGGACCGTCTTCGCGGGCTTGGCGGCGAGGCTGAACTGGGGACCGCGAACGTGCTGGGCGATGGCTGCGCTCATTTTGGCGGCGGGATTCCTGCTCCGTTTTTACATGGGCCAGGGCCTTGCTATGCTCGTGTGCCTTGCGGCCGCGCTCGGGTGTTTCCCGTCGAACGCTTGGCGCACGGCGAGTAAGTAGGCCTTCAACCACCCCGTTACGCTGAATGTGCTTGTAGCGCTTCCCCCAACTGACAAGTTGCGCCGATCTATTCACGCGATCTGGTCCTCGGCCTCGGCACGATCCATTGCATGACCCAGCAGCAGCCCCGCGTTGGATAGCACTACCTAACGGCCAACGCACGGCCGGTGTACTTCCCTGTCACCGATTCTCGGCGTACCATGCGCTCTATGTTCGAGCGCTATACTCAGGACGCCAGGCGCGCAATTTTCTTGGCACGTGACGAAGCCATGCGTTACGGCAGCCCTTACATCGAGAGTGAGCACTTCCTGCTGGCCGTAGTGCGCGAGAACGAAGCTCTGTGGATTCGCGTAGCAGGGGGTCGAGGGTCTCTTGAATCCCTTCCTAAGGAAATCGAAGCGCGCACAACTCTCGGCAATCCGACCTCCGGGCCAGTGGACGTACCTCTGAGCGCCGACTCTAAGAAGATATTGCTTCTTGCGGCAGAAGAAGCGGGCGAACTGGGCCATACGCAAGTACGCCTTGAGCACTTTCTTCTCGGTATCCTTCGGATCGACCAATGCGTGGCTGCACAAATTCTCCAAGCGCATGGCGTCACGATAGGCGCGCTACGCGAAATGCTTGGCAAAGCAGCTACCTAATACACGAGGCGCTTCTTACGTGGTGGGCGGGGCGGCGGATTGCGCGGCCTGCGCGGCCGTGCGCTGCTGCTTGAGCAAATACTCGCGGTGGAACATGGCGTGGGCGCGGACGTTGGCGTAGCCGGCGGGTGATTCGATCTTCGCCACCTGCCCCGCGTCGGCTGAAAACCATCTCATGCAGATCTCAAGCTCGACGGCGTGATTGTCCGCGAATTCGTCCGGCATGATGGACGGGAGGACGAGTTCGACGCCGGTCGCGTCGTCGCGCCGCACCACGGGCGATTCGGCGACGAGCTGGGCGATTTCGCGGTACTGCTTGGTGCGCGACTCCTCGTCGGGAATCCCGAACTCCTCGAGGCCGATCAGCCGCTTGATCAGCGCCATGTTTTCCGGGTGGGCGAGGACGGCCTGCATCTGCGGGTCGGGATTCGAGAGCAGTTGCAGCAGCACCGCGCGCTGCTGCGACCAGAGCGTCGGGTACTGCTCGTCGGTTTCGGGATAGCTGAAGAGGTTGCCCTTCAGGTCGGCGAGGCGAATCCATTTCGACTCGAACGCGGCGCCGGCGCCGAGCAACGTCACTTCCACATCGTTCGGGCGATTGCGGCGGAAGCAGTCGACGGCGAGGAGCATCACGTCCGCGTGGAAGAATTTCATGCGCCGCCAGACGAGGCCGATGCGGCCCATCGCCTGATCTCGCGCCATCGAGTAGCCGGCGGCGGTGTCCGTGTTGGCCATCGCGCCGCCGAAAAGCGCCGGAAACGCGCCGGTGAGAAACTGCGCGATCGGGCCCATCAGGTTCGCGGCGTGCTGCGCGAGATCGGGAGGCACCTGCGCGGGCTCCGGCTGGAAAAATCCCGCGGCGAGCGACTGGCCGGGCTTGGCGCGCGCGGGATAGTGCGCGCCGGGCTCGGCGGTCTGATTCTGCAGCGCGTCGAAATCGAGGACTTCGCTATCGGCGTAGATCGGCGGGATGCCGTACTCGTAGGTTTCGATCTGCAAATTCGAGAGCGTGTTGAAGCGCTCCTGCACGCTGATGAGGGTGTCGCCGAGCGCGGGACGGCCGCTGGAGCCGTCGCCGGGGAGCGCGTGGAGGACGCGCCAGTGGTCGTCCATGTTTTCGTTGCGCGATTCGCAGTAGGCATCGCCGGCGAGCGCGACGTAGGCGCCATCGGGAAAAATTTCGAGCAGCTCGTCGCGCAGCGATTTGTCGTCGAGCGCGAAGAACGCCCAGGGCCGCAGCCAGGTGCGCTGAAAGGTGATGAGATTGGGATTGAAGTCGCCGCCCTCGGTGAGCGGGCCGCCCTGCGACTGCGCGAGGCGCGCGAGGCGTTCGTACTCCTGCATGCTGGTGGCGACCGGCGGGCCGATTTTGTCCGCGGCGTGCGGATAGGCCGCGCGCAGGCGCGCCTGATGCACCTCCATGTTCCACTGGATGTACGGATATTCGTGCATCTCGTTGGCCCAGGGCGGAGTTTTCAGTTCGAGGCCGCCGGTGATGGTGATTACTTCCTGGCCGTTGGGGACGCGCAGGCGCGTCTGCGCAGCGGGCACGGTGATGGTTTCCGCGGCGACGAAATCTTCTTCGGTGAGCAGCGCACCGCATTGGGAGCAGCAGACGCTGACATCCGTGTCGTCATTCTGAGCGGAGTGGCCGGACGTTCTTGCATTCCGCCCGGTGTGCGGGCGCCCGGCCACGGAGTCGAAGAATCCCTCTCCTTGTGACTGTGTCGCTGGGGCTTCAGGCGAAGAGAGATCCTTCGACTCCGCCCCGCGCCCGCCAATATCGGGCGGGAGAGGCAAATACGCGGGGCTTCGCTCAGGATGACGATCGGTAGAGGTTGCCTCCGTCTCCGCGCCGCAGTCGGGGCAGACGTAGACATCGTTGCCGAGCTTCACTTCGCGGGCGGCGATTTCGGTCTCGGGGTGGAAGCCGAAGCGCTGGCCGTCGACGACGAAGCGGACGTACGCGCCGACTTTGCCGCCGGTCCAGAGGTTGAACGCCTCATCGACGATCAGGTTGCCGATGCGATTGTTGCGCTCGACGAGCCCGGCGACTTCCGTGGCGGCTTTGGCGGCGGCGACGTCCTCTTCGGCCTGCGCCGACGACGGGAAAAAGCGCACGCGGGGGACGTCCTGCGAGAGCACGGAGATGATCGAGAGGCCGAACGCCTGGTAGATGTTGGTGACGAATTCGTAGCGCGGGAGATCCTCGATCGAGGAGTTGAGGATTTTCTGCTCGAAGGGCAGATGCCAGTTCTGGTCGCGCTCGCTCCACCAGAGGTATTGCAGGCCGCGCCAGAATTGGTGCGCCTGCTTGATGCGGCGGATTTCCTGGCGGCGCGAAAGCTCCGATTCGGTCGAGAACTGCTGGACGAGGCGGCGCAGCGCCTCTTGCAGGCGGTCGGGGAGTTGCTCGTTGTTGGGGCCGTAGGGATGCGCGGAGTCAGCCGCGGCGGACGCCCCCGCGCCCGTTGGATTATTGGCGGCGGTGGCAGGCCCTTCGACGGGGGCTATTCTCCCAGGCTCGACTAACCGTCGACCTGGGAGCCCTTTCTTCTCGGGATCGGCGTTCGGAGTGCGTGTCTGTGTGGGCATTCGTTTCTCGCTGGGGGCTAACTCGAAGGTGACACCTGGGTCTGCACCGATAGGGTGATGTGTACAATCGATTCATGCGACTGGGCCGGCAACAATGGGCGACAACCGATGGGCTAGTCCTGCTGGCGTTTTTGGCCGTCCTGCCATTCACGTTGTGGGTGGCTTGGGCCAGGCGGCACTCGAAAGTTAGCGTCGACGCGGTCTTGGCACTAATGGGGCTGTCTTTCGCGTGGTTCGTGGTTTCCCAGTTGGCTGTGGCTCGTGGGCGTCGCAAGCTCGGCCTGACTCGCTGGCAATACACAAACCTGCTGTCCGGTTCGCGTCCGGTGGACCGAGATGAGCTGTTCGTTTGGCGCTGGACGTTGCACCTCTGTTGCGCAACCCTCCTGATGGTGCTGTGCGTGCTCGCCCTGGTATTTACGTCGTAGCGAGCGTCTTCCTTTCAACTGCGCCCGCCTGCCTGAAGGTGGCCGCTACGAAACATTTCGCGCGATCTGACGCGCGATTTGCTATCTTGCCGGGCGATGGATACGCAGAGCGACGAACGGCGGCGGCTCACGCCCTTTCAGCGATTCGCGGTCGCGTTTGCCGGGCTGATGCTGATCGTCACCGGACTGGCGACACTGCTCGAGGAGCGGTTGAACGGGGCGTATTTCCCGGTGGGCGTGGTGTTCGCTCCGTTTGCGCTCGCAGGGGGAGTGCTGTTGATTGTGCTCGCGGTCAAGGCGGGCAAAGCGGAATGAGCCAATCCACGAAAAATGGTGGCACCGTGCCAAGGATGTGCGCCGGGCATCCGCCGCGGCGGACTGTGCCCCTACGAGACCAAGACCAGCTTCGGCTATTGGATGGTTATGGAGGATCGGCCGAGGGCGAGGGCGTTGGCGAGGCGGGCGCCGCGGTCGTCGGACGGGAAGCCGAAGCGGCAATTCACGAAATGGACGTTCTCGAGATCGAGCGCGCCGCTCTCGTAGCGGAGATGCGTGCCGACGAACGTGACGTTGCGCCAGCGAATGCCGTCGAGGGTCTGCGCGGCGCCGGAGATCGTCAGATTTTCGACGCGCACGCCATCGGCGAAAGAGCGCGACGCGGGCGGCAGCAGAATTTCCAGCGTGTCCGGCATCAGCGTCGCGTCGAGATATTTCGCGCGGAGAGTCGCCGGGTCGAGGACGGAATCGGCGGGCAGCTCGCGCGGCGCGCCGAGCGAAACGCGCGTTGCATCGGGCGCGACGACTGACGCCGGCGATGCCTGGACGGCGTCAGGCGCTGGCGGGGCTGACGGAGCGGCGCCGCCGTTCGTTGTGGCGTTCATTGTGGCGTCCGGCGGCCCATTCGGCGCCACGTTCATGGACGAGCGCAGCTCGGCGAGGGCGACGCGCGCCTGCGTGACGTGGTCCATCATGCGCTCGTCGTCCGGATGCTTCGCGAGGACGCGATCGAGCGCGTCGAGCGAAAGCGCGAAGAAAGTGGGCGCCGCGGTGCGCGACTCAATACGCATCGTGGTTGCCACGGAGCCGGCGCGGTCCACGTCCATTTCCGCGGCCATCAGCTTCCCTGCCCCGGCGTCCTGAACGCCTGCGTCGAGCGACGAGAGGATCTCGGTTTCCCACGGCGCGGGCGAATGCGTGCCGGGGCCAGCCGCAGAGGATTGTGCGGCGGACGGCCTGAGCTCCGGATGCAGGATGTACTGAGTTCCCTCCCACCCGAGCATGACCACCAGGCCAGCCGCGGCCGCGAGGACGGCAACACCGACGTAGCGCGGCATCGAGCTGCGCTGCCATGCGCGCGTGGATGGATGACGGGACATGCTCCGCGGCGAGCGGTGCGAGGGGCCGACGGATGCGTGACTGCCTTCCACTACGAAACACCTCCGGCCGGTGACTCAATTGTAAACCAGGTGGCCGGGAGGCAGGCCGGGAATCTGGCGCCGGTTTCAGGGACTGTTTTCGGCGTCGCGCGCGAGTTCGCCGCGGAGGAAGTCCACGAGATCGCGGTGGTCGGAGAAGACGTGCGTTTCGGGCGGCGATGCAGTCGCAGGCGTGCGATGAATGCGAGCGACGAAGCCGCGGGCGGCGCGGTTCGAGCTCCCTGGTGTGACTTCGGTAGCGTCTATTTCGACGCGATGGATCGGGCCGGTGCCGGACGTGGCGTTGGGCGCGGCGTTGTCGTCATCGGCCGCGTTGGAATTGTCGGCGGAGTCGACGTCGGCGTTCGCGCGATTGCGTTGCGCCTGCTGCTCGAGCGCGAGCAGCGCAGCTTCGGCTTCGCGCGCGGCTTCGAGCGCCTCGCCCATGGTCGGATTGATGTGGTAACGCCCTCGGATGAATGGCATGGTGCCTCCCGGAGATCGAAGTTCGAAAAGCGAAAATGGAAATTCGGAACTGGCGCGATCACATATTGTTGACGACCTGCTCGACCATTGCTTCATTCCTCGGAACGACGAGCAGAGAGCAAAGGCGAAGAGAGATCCTTCGACTGCGTCCCGCGCCGCGCAAACACCGCGCGATGAACGGCAGCGCGTGGCGTCGCTCAGGATGACGGCGGTATTAATGGTCGGCGGGTAGCCAAGGTCAATCGCCGGGCACGGTCCGCTCGTGTTCCCTCTTTCGTGCGGATTCAAATTCGAGCATGCGGGTGATCTGGTGCCAGGAGCGGCGGCGCAGGGGCGCGATGGTGCGGACGCCGCCGTTGCCGAGCGTTTCGCCGACGGCTGCCGCCCGCGAAGCCGGACTGCGTGGAGGCGGGACCGGCCCCGAGGCGGGCGCGTCGAGGCCGGTGTGAGGTGGTGCGTGGGGGCCGGGCAGAGTGGTTGCAGCGGGGCTTCTTGTGGGGATCGGTGGGACTCCCGCGATATCGGTCCCCCAGGCTCGACTAACCATCGACCTGGGGGCCCCTTCTTGAATCGAATTCAGCAGTGCGCGATTTTCCGCGTGGAGGCGCAGGACTTCCGCCTCAAGAGAGCGCGTGTAGCGCGTGGACGTGATGCGGCGGAAGAGTGTGCGAAGGATGTTCATCGAAAAACCGGGTAAGAGTGCCGGGCTAAAGGACCCGGCGCTACGTTCAGACCTAAATCAAAACCTAGCGGCGACGGTGCAGGTGGCCGAAGGGGACGGGGCGGGTGCCGCGGGATTCGTCGATGAGGAATTTGCGGGCTTGCATGGCGTGGATCGTGGGATCGGCCGAGTAGGCGTGCGCGGCGATGCGATCGGCGAGCGGCATGCGCGAGCGCCAGCCGTTCGGGTCGCCGCGACGCGCGGCGAAGCGCGATTTCAGACCGTAGCGCGCGGCGTCGGCGGGATCGTCGCCGTCCATTTTTTCGATGTCTTCGACGCGCGCGGGATCGCGGATGAGGTTCGGCAGCGTGCGAATCAGCTCGATGCAGTTTTCGGTGAGGAGCCACTCGCCGGCGTCAAGCATCTGGTACATCAGCATCCAGCCGCCGACGCGGTCGTCGTCCGCGGGGACGGGGCGCGGCAAGCCCGCGGCGAGGAAGACCTCCGCCATCTGGTCGGCGATCGAGAGTTCGTCGGTGCGGCGGGCGAAGGCGTCGGGCGAAAGGTAGATGGCGTCGATTTTCTCGCGCTCGGGCGCCGCACCGCCAACGCTGCGGGCGACGATTTCGCGCGCGAGTTCGCGCGGCGACGTGTGGCGCGTGACGTATTCGCGATACGAGACGACGCGAGAACCATTGGGTTGGTGTTGTAGGGCGTAGCAGTGCTGCGCCCGGCATCCGTGCTTGGCGAATCGCCTGCACGTGGCGAGGCTGCGTCTTCCGGATTATCGGCGCCCGAGAAAGTCGCTGGCCGGGAGGCCGGCGTTCCCGGCGAAGCCGCGGCGGGAATGGCGGCGTGCCAGTAGGCGGCGGCGGGATGCTCGAAGCCCCAGTCGATCGAGATCCAGCGCGGCCACCAGGGCTTCCAATCTCCCAGGCTCGACTTACCGTCGACCTGGGAGCCCTTCCAATCTCCCAGGCTCGACTTACCGTCGACCTGGGAGCCCTTCCAATCTCCCAGGCTCGACTTACCGTCGACCTGGGAGCCCTGTTTTCCAATCTGCTCGGGGCGGACGACGTGGCGCGTGAAATCGAAGTTGTCGAAATACTGGCCGGCGAAGACGTCCCATTCGCCATCGAGAAACGCGCGGCGCAGGTGCGAGGGCAGTGCGCGGAGCGTCTTGAGGTAGTTTTCGTCGTTCGCGTAGATCGGATTGTCGGAAACACGCGCGGCGATGAAATCGTAATCCTCGGGATCGTACTCGGCGGGATTTTCCATGCCGGGCGCGGGGCGGCAGTCGATCCAGAGCGACTTCACCCAGGCGTGGCCGATGTTGCCGGGGTTCGTCGCGGCGGCCATGCAGGGAAACGCGCCGGGAATCGGGCAGCGATTGCGGCTGGTGAGGAATTGCCACTGCCGCAGCGTGAACATCGTGAGCTCGTCGATGCCGATGAAGAGAAATTCGGCGCCCTGATACTGGTAGACGTCGGATTCGGCGGCGCAGTAGCCGAAGCGCGTGGTCGAGCCGTTGTGCCACTCGATGACGTGCTTCGATTCGTTAAAGCCGCGGTAGAGCTCGCGCGGGACTTCGCGGCGGAAGTAGAGCAGGAGCGACTGCTCGAGCTCGGGGAACGTGCGGCGGAGGAGCAGCGTGTTCGCGCCGGGATGCTCGTGGGCCTGGAGGATCGCCTCCATCAGCAGGGCTTTCGTTTTGCCGGGGCCGGCCGCGCCGCCGAACAGGCGGTACTTCGCGGAAGACGCGTGGAAGTCGCGCTGCTTCGGGAACGGCTCGTAGGCGAGCGCGATCTGCTTGGGAGAATCGTCGCGCAGCCAGCGCTCGACAGCGGATGTGATCGTGGGCATGGGAAGGGGCGGGGCCTCTCTCGGCTTATGCGAGCAGATAGCGACAATCGAAGAGAGATTCCTCGCGGGCGTCCCGCGCCCGCAAAACCGCGGGGGAAAGCGAAGACGCGGGACTCTGCTCGGAATGACAACGTGAACCAGGGTCAGGTTAGGCTACGGATTTTCTGGCCGACGTAGAACGCGGCGGCGCCGCCGAGAAACGCCGCGCCGATGGCGACGTGGTGAACGCTGAAGATCGCGCCGAGGGTGAACGACGCGATTCCTCCGAGCTGGACGATGTAACCGACGGTTTTGCGGCTGGCGGTGCTGGGTGTCGCGCTGGTGCTCGTGGAAGACATGGTGGCTCCTTTCGAAGACGGGAAATCGAACGGCGAGAATTCGGTGCGCGCGCCCGGTGGATCGCCGGCGCGGTGCCAAGCATGGGTGCCGGGCATGGCATGCCATGCCCCTACGAAGACGGCGCGGCGGCGGGCGCGGAGTCGAGCGCGGCGGGGGCAGCGGGCGCGGGTTCGAGCGCGGGCTGCGAGACAGGGAGAGCCTCGGGGCGGCCGGGGCGCGGGACGTTGTGGACCAACTGGACGATGACCTGCGCGTTCCCGGCGGGCCGTTCGGCCGCACGCGACGATTCGAGGTGACGGCCGAGTTCCTTCAAGCCCTCGAGCAGCAGCTTTTCTTCACCGTCCTTGTCCGTCAGCGTGTCGATGAGGCCGCCCATGGCTTGCGCGTACTTGAGCTCGTCGAGGCCGGACCTACGCAGCGCTTCGCCGATCGGCATCTGTTGGAGGCGACGGCGCAGCCCCGGCTTCCGCTTGAGCGGTTTTGCGGGAACGCCCGGCGCGGCTGCTGCTCCGGCGGCGGCGCAGGCCGATAGGCGGGACGGTAAGGAGGGCGAGTGCGCCTTCGAGCGCGATTTTGGCGGAGTCTGCTTCGGGGCCCGCTTTTTCGATTTCGGTTTTGTCGACATGGATGGGTTCGGTGGCGTGAAGAGCGCCCATGATGGCGCCGTTGAGAATGTCGCGGTGGCGAGTGCAGAAGAGGTCGCCCCGGCGCGTGCGGCGCGTGCAGCGGGAGAACGCGGCCGCGTGATGGCGCGAGTGCACGAAGCTGGCGCAGCGAGGCATGCGAAGAAGAGCGGAATTCGAAAATCGATGAAATGCTCTACGGGACGGTGACCCAGGTGGTGCAGGCGCTCTGCTGCGATTCCGTGCCGTCCGGATACTGCGCGACGACGGAGAGCAGATGCTTGCCGGATTCCCAATTGAGTTGCGGGCTGGTGGCCGTGATGCCGTGGACGAGCCCGTCGGCGTGCGGCGGAAGAGGAATCGCAAAGAGCTTCGTGCGGTGGGTACTGCCGGCTGAAATGTCGTAGGCGACGAACTGCTGCACGCATTTCTGCGTGATTTTCGGCGAGCAGGCGGGAGTCCGGCCGAAATCGTAATCGAACTTCACGATGACGCTGTGTTTGCTGTGCGGGGGCGCCGGTTGATTCGCGGCCGATTGAGCCTCAGTCCCGGAGGAAGCCGAAGGCTGGCTCTGGCCTTGCGAGCCGTATCCGGTCCCGGCGGCGAGAGCCGCTACCAGCATCACAAGGACCGCCGCGAGAAGGGCGGGCGCTCTCGTCAAATGCGCCTCCGGGTACGCCGCCCTCCATGATACCGCGATATCGCGAACACGCCTCTAGCCGAGGATCTGGACGACGATGCCGGCGCCGCCGGTGATCGACGAGACTTTCGCGCGAATGAAATTGCCGCGAACGTTGGTGACGGTGCGGGATTCGCCTGCGGTGGCGGTGGAGGTGTCGATGGTGGCGTACTGCGAGTCGACGTCGTTCATCGCGGTCTGCAGAGCGATACTGACCGCCGATGGCGAAGTGCCGTAAAGGGTCTGCCAGGCGACGACGCGGCCGTTGTTGGGCATGCCGGCGTAGCTCGGCAGGGCGAACTGCTGGCTGGCCTGGCCGGCTGCGGGGGCTTCGCTATTGAAGGCGAGGGCGACATCGCCCGGGAAAATCGAATACGGCGGGACCTGCGCGTTGTAGTTCGGCATGGTGTCTCCGGGGGAATGCGGTGGCTAGTGGCGAGTGACTGATGGCTGCGAGAAGAGTAGAATAAGACTTAGTCGTAAAAAGTCATACTTCAGAGGGTTGTTATGCGCACGACGCAGACGATGACGATCTCCCTGCCGCCCGCGTTGGTACGGCAATTCGAGCGGGTGCGAAAGGCCGAGTCCCGGACGCGTTCCGAACTGGTCCGCGAAGCCCTCCGCGTCTACTTTGAACGGCGGTATGGGGCCGTTGAACCAACCAGGGCGGAACTTGCGGCGCTCCGGCGCGGCCGCGCTGCATTTCGCCGAGGAGACGTTGTATCCTTGAGCCGCTTCCTCGATGGCTTGGAACGTCCAGCTCGCCGGGCCCGCGCAAAAGCAGTTTCGAAATCTCCCGCCAAAAGATCAAAGGCGCGTTGAGGCGGCGCTTCTTGCCATGGAGCAGGATCCGTTCCAGGGCGACATCAAACGCCTCAAGGGACAGTCCACGGCCTGGCACCGGCGCGTCGGAAACTACCGAATCGTCTACGACCTATATTTCGAGCAGCGGCTGATTGTAGTTGCCGGCATTATCCGAAGAACCTCGACGACATATAGAAACGAAACTGCGTTTGTGCGCCGCGGGTTTTCGCGAAGGCCTTAGTGGAGTGCGTCCGTGCAGAGTTCGAGGATACTAAAGAAATATGTACGCCAATGTGAAGTGCTTGTCAAGTGCTTTTTTGTGTAAAGAAAAGTCGTCCACGGTAACGACGCGACCACCGCCGTAAATTTGGCGCGCGGAGTCCGCAGGCGGCGCGGAGCCAAGAATTGACGCCGGGCATGGCACCCCGACAAATCGGGACACGCGCCATTGCCCCGACGAAGAAACCGCATTCGCGAGGCGCGCGCTACTGCTCCGGCGCGGAGGAATCCGGCGCGGGCTGCGCCGCCGGAGACGTAGGCGCGGAACCGGGCGCGGGTTTGAGCGTGAAGCTGACGCCGCGCGATGCGTTCTCGTCCACGGTGCGCTGCACGTCGATCTGGTCGAGATCGAGGACGTTTTCGCGGCCAGCTTCCGTGACGTAGTGGAGCTTGTAATCGGCGACCCAGTAGTCCGTGACGGCGAAGCTGGTGCCGTCGTTGAGGTAGAGCGTCACGGCGGGTGTCTGGTCCGGCTGGCCGGACTCGACCGGCGCGGGAGGATTGCTTTGATCTGCGCTGATCTGCGGCGCGTACGAGCTGTTGTCTACCTCACCGGATGGGCCGGAGGTGCCTTCGTCGAGGTAGAGATCCGGCGGCGGATAGTATCCGTTGTAACCGCTGTAGCCGTCCCAGTAGCCGAAGCCGTTGCAGCCGAAACCGAAATTCCAATTCCACGAGAGGGGATCGCAGTTGTTGAAGCCGAACCCGAAAAAGAACGGGTTGAAGAAGAATCCGGGGCCGTAGAAGCCGAAGCCTCCGAAGCCCGGGCCACGGGGACGCCACGGCTTGACGATGCGCGGCGATTGCGGCAAGGCCGCCGACGGACGCCCCGACGTGCCGTTCGCGCGCGGCGCTGCCGCGGATTGCGGCGAATTCTGCCAGATCGAGTGGCCCTCGCCCGAGAAGCTGAGGACTCCGGGGTGAGCCGCACCAGAAGGCTGCGGGGAAACATGCCCTGCGTCCTGTGCGCCGGCCGGACCGGCGGGGCTCTCGGGCGGGAAGCCGATCGTCATGTGAGGGGCGGCGTTCGAATCAGGGTTGTTGATGATCACGCCGGCATGCTCGCCGTTGGGCGGTTCCGCACCGCCGGCGGGGGCGGCATTCGGCGGATTGGTCTGCGCGCCGTTTGCGAAGCCACCGTGGTTGCTGATTGGCGCGGGTGCTGAAGACGGGGGACGGGCGGATGCGGTCGGTGCTCCGCCGCTCGGGTGCGGGGTGGCCGGAGGCGCCGGTGCTGATGACGTGCGCGAGCCGCCGGAACTCCCGCCGAAGTGGCCGCCACCAGCGCCGCCGAAATGACCGCCACCGCCGTGCTGCGCAAGCGCAGCCTGCGGCGCGAGAGCGAAGGCTACTGCGGCTACGGCTCCCAATATGAGGTGAATCAACGACCAGCGGCGTGAAGATGGGCGCGCCATTTTGGCACCTTCCCTCTGACCCACCGATCTCCCAGGCTCGACTAACCGTCGATGTGGGAGCCTGTATATACGATGCGCCCCTTGCCTCCGGAGTTTCAAGGGATAGTTCCCGGGCGGACTCCCTTGCTTCGCTGAAGTGCGCTGGATCACAGCAGCCGGTGACGGGCGTCATCGCGCGTTTGCGTGCCGAGGCGCAGGATGCCACTCAAACGTGGAGGTGCGGTATGTTCGACATCTTCAAGGCGGACGAATACGTGGGAACCTGCTGGGTGGAAACGGCGGCGACGTTCCAGGATGCCGAGACGCGCGTGCGCGCGCTCGCGCGTTACTGGCCGGCCGACTATGTCGTCCGCAACCGGGAAAGCGGGGTCTCGTTTACGTTTCAGTGTTCGAAAAGCACCGGAGAGTTGAGCGGCGAAATGGAAGGCCTGTCCCCGGGCACGGGCTGGCTGAACTAAGCCTTCGCGGCCTTGCCGTGCGCCTTCGCGGCGCGTTCGATGCTCGGAGCCGCCTTCGCGAGATCGGCAGGCGTCATCGCCGGGCGGACGGTCACCCTCGCATTGAAGGCCAGAAACCACGGCTCGGCGATGGCGGGCAGTTCCGACGACTCTTTCATGTCGAAGAATATGTAGCCCGTGCGCTCGCCTTCCTCTTCCGCGAAATACGCGGCCTCGGGCTTGAGGTCCTCCACAATCCGCTGAATCGTTGATCCGAGAACGCCGGCGTGCACGGCCTCGTTGCCGGCTTCCACTGGGATCGAAACTTTGAGCAGCATACGCATGTGATCTGCCCCTCCTTGAGCAGCGGGAGTATACCACCCGTGCGGACCGGCGCGCCCCCTGTTCGGCAATGGGTCAGTTCGGAATCATGGCGCTTGTCCGGTTGCTGCGTTTATCAGGCACGGGGGAGTGATCTGGCGCTTGCGGGGAGTGGACTTATGCGGGGTAACTGATAGGAACCTGTACAAAAGTGAACACACTCTTTTGCTCTATCCGAATAGCCTCTGAAGATGTACCTCGCGAAGAGGTTCGGACACCCCCACCACCCACCCCGAACCTCTTCTGTTTTTTTTCTTACCCGATGCGTTGCTTCCTAAGTCCGCACCATCGAGGACTGGACTCCGCTGGATTACTTCCGGATACGCCGTGATACATTTCCTGTCCGCTTGTTGAGAGATCCGTCCTTCACTGAGCCGACCCAATGATTGAGAACTTCAACTCTTTGATCTGTCCGCTAGAAACGAACATGTCATCCTTCTCGATACGGCACTGCACCTGCTGTCCACTTTCGAGACCCGCTTCAGGCTTCTTCGTTCCACGCGTGACTTGGTAGATTGTGTCGCCAATCTGAATGTAGTAGACAGCCACATTGCCCTGCTTGCCGTAGGCTTCGAAGTCCCAACTAAGAATCTTTCCCGTTTGAGATGATTGACCATGGACCGGCACAGCCAACATCAGAAGCAGCACAGTCAGCGCACGTGAGATCCGCCGAGCGTTCGTCTTAGCGAGCATTCCAACCTCCTTCGGGGAGTTAAGGGCAGGGACAAATCGCGCAGATTCTACACCCGTTTGGCTGATTGCGCCCGTATGACAAAGCCTGCGAGGCGAGATTTCCGCTTGCCGTCATTGCTTCGCTTCCATGCCGTTCGCGGTTTGGCTCGGATGTCCCCGTCGCCACTCGGCACGAGCTTCCATGAACTGGACGGCCCAAACTTCCCTAGGTGGTTTCCCGAGGTTCTGTTTTGGAGAACAAAGGAACGCCAAATCTCTCCCGGTCTTGATTAGCCCTGCGTCGCTCATCTTGCGAAGCCGCTCTCGAAACTCTTCGACGTTGAAAAACGATTCGGGGGTGAGACCGCCCAAGTCCTGATAGGTCACTTCTTATTCGTAAACGTTTCCCGTCGCGGGAGTCAAGGACGGCTAGCGATACTCTGCCTTGCACGATCTCGTTTTCTCTCTATGCGGTTAATTCTGCTACGGATTCGCACATTTCGCCCTGCAATCGCCACCAATCCGCGCTAACTGAATCTGCGCGTGTGGCTGCTTCGATTGCGCGACGGAAGCACAGAGCGGCGTCGACATTATGCTGCTCTTGTGCAAGATGGAATCGGTCCCAAAGGTCTTGTATAGAAATCATCGACGTATAGTCGGCAACCATGACCTCTATCAAACCTAGGTGCAAGTCCGTAACCAAAGATGGTACTGAAACTACGGCATTTAGTCGCGTCACATAATGGCAAACCCTTCTTAATAGGGACATTCGGGGACACTGGCGGGCACTTGATTTCATAACACTGTCGGCTCCCTCGACCCGAGTAGACTTTGGTTGTTCGACGACCAAGGCTCGGGAGGGTCGGAGTAGGGATCAGAATTGCTCCTGACCCCCTCCACGGATCCGGACAGGCGGCTTTCCCGCATCCGGCTCTTACCTTAGGTGACGACGCCCATGCGGCGCAGGGGATAAGAATGATAGATGCGAACTGGAGGCAGCCAGCGAGCGATGAGTCGATGCATCCGATCCCAGGGGATACGGCCATTCTGGCTACGGCGTGACAGAGTGCGATGCCAGAGCCGGCCTACTTGGATTCGAAAGAGATGCAGCGCAGGGTCGTTCATGGGCACACCGTAGTAACGGTTATGCCCATCTACCACTGATCGCAACCATTGACCGACTTCCGGGATGGGCTGATGCATGCGCCGCCGAAGTTCGACTTTTACCTCGTTCAGCTTCACCTGCAAGCGCTCGCGAATCGTCTGCCGCAAGACTGTGAACCGTCCGTTGCTCCTTTTCTTTCCGCAAATGTGCGTAAAGCCGAGGAAGTTGAACGTTTCCGGTCTCCCCTCTCCGCGCTGCTTTCGGGTCCTGACCGCAAATGGTCCGAACTCCAGCAGACGCGTTTTCTCAGGGTGCAGTTCGAGGCCGAACCTCCGCATTCGTTCCGTTAGCTCTGCCCAGAATCGCATGGCATCCGATCTTCCTTGGAATCCAACCACGATGTCGTCAGCAAACCTCACGGCGATTACATCGCCGTGGGCTTGTTTTCGACGCCACGCTTGAACCCACAGGTCGAATACATAGTGGAGATAAACGTTGGCTAGCAGCGGAGAGGCACTTCCGCCCTGGGGCGTTCCCTCTTCCACTCGTATTCGCTTCCCATCCTCCAACACGCCGGCATTCAACCATTTCTGGATGAGCCGCACAACGCGTCGGTCCGCAATTCGATGCTCGACGAACTTCACCAGCCATTCGTGCGAAATTTTGTCGAAAAAGCTGCGAATGTCCAAATCAAGCACCCAGCTCACTTTTCTCGTCAGTAGTCCGGTGTAGAGCGCATCCAGTGCTTGATGCTGGCTTCGCTTTGGCCGGAACCCGTAAGAGAAGCCGAGAAAATCCGTCTCGTAGATGGCGTTCAGCACCTCGACCGTCGCACGCTGGACGATCTTGTCTTCCAGCGCCGTGACTCCAAGCGGTCTTCGCCGCCCGTCGGCCTTGGGGATGTATACCCTACGCACCGGCTTCGCTCGGTACGCTCCTCGCTTCAGCCTCACAGCGAGGTCCTGGAGATTCACTTCCAGTTGTTCGCCGTAGTGCCGCCACGTCTCCCTGTCCACACCCGGTGCGGCTTCTTTCTTCAGTCGGAAGTAAGCCATCCGAAGCGTTTCGAGGTTGTAGACGTGGTGCAGGAGCGCCGTGAACCGCAACTTCTTATCCTTTCTTGCTGCTTGACGTACCCACTCCAGCGCACTAGGCGCGTCGGTCCGGCTCAGTGTCCGGGACGCGGTTTGCTGTGGCAGGTTCCCTTTGGTCAAACCTCTTCCCTCCATCTCCTCCGCCACCGGTTGCCTGGTTTTGTTCGGAGACTTCTCAGGTACTACAGGTCTGTCCGACTTCCCATGCTCGTTCATCGTCGGCGACGTCCTTAGACTTCCCGACGCGTCCCGGACATGCTGCCCCGGGTGAACACGGGATCTCCCGGTTCCCATGCGAGGTGGCTCCCGTACGTGCGCAGGGTCTCTGACCGCGCGGGACCCCGACACACCTCGCGATATCGGTGTGCCGGGTATGGCCTTCCGCTTCTCCTTACGGCGTCGGCGTCCCGGAGTGAGTTCTTACGCGGCTGAATACCTGGCCCATAAGTTCCCCTGTCAACGCTTCGACGCCGCCCTTGCGAGTGGCTCCGCATGACTCGGGGTCGATGTGGCTCGCTATTCCCTACATCGTGTGATTTTCCATTCACTACACCTCGCCGGTTTTGCCGGCGCACAAGGAGCCGAACATGGTGATTATAGGCGTGGATTATCACCCAAGCGATCAGTACATCGCGTTTGCAGATACAGAGACCGGGGAGAGCGGCGAACGGCGATTGAACCGCAGTGATGGAGAGGCGGAGAAATTTTATCGAGATCTCAGGTTGCGGGGAGTCAGCGTGCGCGTGGGGATGGAGGCCACCGGCTACTCATGCTGGTTCGAGCGGTTACTGGCGGAGCTGGGTATCGGTGGATCGGCGATGCGGCGAAGATCAAGACGAAGCGAGTCCGCGATTGTTATCGTGCTTGTTCATCAGGCTGATACTTCCGATCATGTTGGTGGGAGAACTCTTGCATCGCTGGTCGCTGACTTGACCGGGTCCTTGTCGGATAGCTTCGCTTTCCGAATCCACTCAGAGCATGCCGTTATACTTTGAGGCGAACGTTGGCGCAGAGATTCTTCCAACTGCCCAAAGCAAGCCTCCTCGCGCTTCTCAATTGCCGCCTCGTTGTCGGCAAATTCAGATACAGCATGAGCCTTTTTGTTCTTCGTGATTACCTGGTCAGATGCATCCTCGGCGCTTTCGATCTCAGTCAGTTTTCCATATGCCATCAGAAGATCATTATCTTGAAGTTTTAAGTGGTAAATCTGGCGAAGCATCTCTGTTATCGACTCTTCCTGTATGCTCACCCCCTCTGCATCGGCGGCATCTATCAATGTTTGTGTGGCGCTCATCCCTGCCGTTTCTCTGGTCTTATCTCGAGGAGCTGATACGTCGGACTCAATAGCAAGCAGGGATCGAAGAGCAGCCTTTGCGTAGGGGGCAGTCAGTCTCGGCTGCTGCTGCGCCCGAACTGGCGGGCCAATCAAAAGAGCAACAGCAACCAGAAACGCTGGAATGCCAATTATATGCTTGCTTGAGGAGCATCGCTGATTGTCCATGCATGAAAGCTTAACTGTCTGTCCTGACAGCGGGAATGGCTCAGAAGATAGTTTCCGGGTGGCTCAGAAGTTGGTTTCTGTGGAGTACAACCGTATTAGTACTTCCCGAAGAGGCCGCTCACAACCTTCTTATTCTGTTGAATCCGATCATGCGACCGACCACGATGCGCCCGTTTCCTCCCGCCACCACCGCTTCCAGCGCCGAACGTATTGCCCAATGCGCTGCAGGATTTTCTCACACGGCGCATTCCAACTCCTGAGTAGTCGGATTATCGGACATGTGGTTTTGAGGACGATTCCACTTCTCCGGTACCCGCGTGAACCAGGCGTAACCCGTTATCGAGATGACTATCTCACCAGCAATCGAGCCGTGACAGAATCTTGCTGAGGGCTTTGGTGAACACTATCAAGCTTTCCTTTCCCTGGCTGGTTCTGTTTCCCGCAACTTATCTTCTTCACATACTGGAAGAATATTGGGCAGGCGAAGGCTTTCACCGGTGGATCAGGAGGATTGCCCGAATCAGCTTGACGCCGGCTCAGTTCCTCTCGATCAATGCTGTCCTGTGGGTAGCCATGGATTTCGCGATTTTCAGCGTGCACTCGCTCTCTACCGAGGGGTCGATTGTCGTCGCTTTGGCGGTGATCGTGTCGGTAAACGGACTTGGACACCTGCTTGGAACTTTGTACACGGGCAGCTATTCCCCAGGTGTGGCGACTGGTCTCGTCTTTTGGGTACCGCTTGGGATTTACGCTCTCATCCGTACAGCCCAAGTGCTCTCGGCGGCACTATTATGGATTGGCGTCGCGGCTGGATTAATGATTCAAGCAATCGTGTCTCTGCTTGCGTTAATCCTTGGACGGTGCAATGAGAGCTGAGTTCCCCCTGCGGTTGCGCGCCGTGATAACCAAGACGAATCCGAATTCCGAAGTTAAAGGCATAATTCCCATTCGTAGTGCTTGGTCAGTTTTTCGTGGTAGCGGCGGTCATGCGAGCTTGCATCTCGCGAGTTAGATGCGGCACGATGCCCACCATCCGCTCTATAAGCATCAGCTGACCCCTATGGTGCATTTCATGTTCCTTGACCGAAAGGATCATTTCGAAACGGCTTTTTGATGATGGGGTCGCCCCTGCAGGCATCTCAACCCTCTCGCCCAGGAAACTATCCGTAAGTCCGTCGAGCCAACCAGCCCATTTCTCGCCAGAGTTGCGGAGCATCTCAATTATCTGATCCTTACTCCGTTGCGCCTTCTCTTCCGCGACCAAGCGCTGCATCAACGACGGAAAGTTAAATCCCTCAAGCGAAGATCGGCGCTCCTGGCCATGAATTTGGTACTGAAAGTTGTACGCCAGTGAAATATGCGCCAACAACTCGCCAACGGTACGTGTGTTTGGGGCTGGTCGAAAACCATATTTCTCTTCAGGAAGTTCTTGCGCAATGGTAATCGTATTCTTGCGGACAGTGCGAAAACTTTCGGCCAATTCCTTGGCTCCGTAGAAATTCAAGTGGTCTCTCCTTGGGGCAGACGAGGTATCGTGTCCAGACGATGAAATCAACCCGAAGTTTAGCATGCTGGTCTGTCAAGTGAGGCAACTCCTGCTTAGCCGTGCCAGCTCAACCGGTCGATGCAACACCATCTAATCAGTTGATCCGACGATACTTCCTCTAGGGAACCGATCTATAAGGCTGTACTCAATCAGAACCTAAGCAGGGCAGTGTTCCGTTCAC
>Ga0187860_1000327_pt1 | contig 47084 bp, 39 predicted proteins | sample June2016WEW_10_4_FD_132981 | JGI IMG/M metagenome (GOLD analysis project Ga0187860, IMG submission 132981) | Peatland microbial communities from SPRUCE experiment site at the Marcell Experimental Forest, Minnesota, USA - June2016WEW_10_40 | ecosystem: Environmental > Terrestrial > Soil >...
CAGAAAATGCTTCAGGGACGCGAGCAGAAAGGCGCGGAAGCGGCCACGCTCGGCGTCCAAGCCTTCAAAATAGTTTTTTTTGAGAAAGCGGGCGAAGAAAGCCTGTGTCAAATCCTCGGCGTCCTCCTTCGTATGGCCGTGCCGCCGGACGTAGGCGTAGAGCGGAAACCAGTAGCTGCGGCACAACTCGTCGAGCGCCTGGTCGGATTGCGGCGTGGAACGTTTGCCGGCTGCGAGCACGACCGTCCAATGCGTCGTGGCGAAGATGTCACCGGGCGCGCCGGACGCTGTGGAGGATGGTTCGGGACTCAAATCCGCTCCTACTGGGCTTTGGTCCGAAAGACGAGCAGGTAAGGCACGGCGGTATGGCCTTGCGTGTCTTTGAAGCCGTGAAAGTTTTGGCTGTTTATCCAATAGCCGTAGGTTTTGTTCGGGTCCAATTTTACCCTCATTACGCATGTTTTGTGGTCCGCTTCGTATTTCGGTTTCCCCACTGATTCGGGAACTGAATCCTTCCAGGCCGACGACCAGCTCCACGATTGATCCGTCATTTCCTTGCTGAAGGTGACCTTGATTTCGACCTCGCCGGGCGCAACATCCTTCATGCCGGCTTCCGGAACGGTTTTCACCACCACCGGCGCGATGGAATCAATGTCCTGGGCGCGGCTGACGCCGGCTGCGAACTGGCACAGCGCGCCCGCCAGAAGAAGGGTGAGCATTGTTGTTGTTTTCATGTGTTTGTCTTCTCCATTTTATTTTTGTTGGGTCTGGAAAATCAACAGATACGGAACCGCCGGGCGCCCGTCACGATCCTTGAAGTTATGAAACTGACCGGAGTTTAGCCAGAACGCATAAGTGTGTCCCGGTTCCAGTTTTGCTTTTGCCACACAGGTCCGGCCATCGGATTCAAAATGCGGCTGGCCGATGAATTCCGGCGTGGAGTTTTCCCAGGCCGTGGACCAGGTCCAGGATTCGTCCATCATTTCCTTGCTGAACCGCACGCGGATTTCGGTTACGCCTGGTTCCACATCGCGCGCGCCGGAAACGGGCTGCGTTTCGACGGGAACCGGCGGTTGTTCGGATAGAGTGGGACGGTCATTTTCAAGATGACTCGTATTTCGCACCGGCTGATTGAGGATAACCGGTAAAGGGGGTTCGATCCTGAATCGAAGACCTTCGCTCAACTGTTTCGCCCGTGCTGCCTGCAGCATCTGGCGCACAAGGTCGTCCGCCTGGCCTGCATCCATCAGATCGTGCGCCCACCTTGCGGCCTGGTCGAACTTGCCTTCGAGCAAATAGAGCCGCGTCAATCCGTACCAGGCCGCCGGGGCCTGGGGCGCGGCCTTGAGCAGATACGTTTCGGCCCGATCGTATTTTCTTTGCGACAAATAGATTTGACCGAGGCCGTTCAGCGCGGCCGGTTGGTTGGTGTCGATCGAAACGGCCTTTTGAAAGGCGTTCTCGGCCTCCTCTGTTTTGCCTGAATTGAATGTCGCCCAACCCAGTCCGTTCCATGCGTTTGCATCGTTGGGTGCCAGTCCAATGGCCTGGTAAAACTTTGCCGCCGCCTCGTCCAGTTTCCGCGCCTGCCACAATTGCCAGCCGTCTTGCATCAATTGTGAAGCGTCTCCGGACGTATCGTTCGTCTCCGAGATCCAAGTCGCGTTGCTTTCTTCAAGCGCTTCGGCCTGGGTTCCAAAATACAGGTTGGCGAAATGTTTTCCGTTGGCATACATCGCCACATGCGGAAGACCCGGAACCAGGTGGGAATGGATCAATTCAAAATCGCCCCGTCCTTTGACAATCCGCATCCGCTGGCTCGCATCTTCGGAAACATTTTGGTTTGTCGAGGTGATGTAAAGCGCCAGCTCCGCCTGGTCGTGACTGACGAGATCGTAATGGCCTTTGACGGTCATTTGATTTTTCGTTCGCTTGACGAAGGTGATTTCAATCGAATCGCCTTTGGGGAAACAGGCTTGGCCGATGTAATCGGATTTGCTCGGATGGGAATGGCCGGCGATGAGGTGCGAAACGAAGGTCCTCGACAGCTCGTAGGACACAATGACGAGGAAGACGACCGCCACGAATCTCCAGGTGGGACCGCAGCGCGCCAGGTTCCTCTCCGCGAAATTCGATTTCAGGCACAAGACGGACGGAAACGGCCAGAGTCCTGCCAGCTTGAGAATCGCGACAATGAGGCCGAAGGATCCGCACAGCATCGCGAGCAGATTGGCTGGGCGAGGCAACGTGGTCGCGTTCTCCAAAAGCGCGGCAGAAATGAGAGCCCCCACCACGAGGATCGCCGCCTGCCAGCCGGTCACTTTCCTGGATGGAGCAGACTCCGGTCTATTGCTGTCGGACGGCGGCGCCGCAATGGTTTCCACGGCCGTTTTGACCTGGCTCGCCTGCTGGTAACGCCGTTCCGGTTTCTTTTCCAGCGCGCGCAGCACAACTTCATCGAGACGAACATCGATCAAAACTTTCTTGGAGGGCGGTTCGAGGCGTTTGCCCGGCAGCTCGCCCGTGAGCATCTGGTAAAAAACCACGCCCAGCGCGTAAATGTCCGCACGGTTGTCCACTTCGTCGGGATGCTCAACCTGTTCCGGGGCCATGTAATTCGGTGTGCCCATGACCTTGCCCGACTCGGTCAGCACAGGCGAACCGGCGGCAGTTCCCCCGCCTGCCGCCGGTTCGGTCCCGGCCCCCACCAATTTCGCCAGGCCAAAATCCGCCACCTTCACGCGGCCACGACGGTCGAGCAGAATGTTCTCCGGCTTGATGTCGCGGTGGACGATGCCCTGGTCGTGGGCGAATTGGAGCGCGTCACAAATCTGGGGCACGATGGCCAGCGCCTCGCGCGGCGAGACCCGACCCGCGTGGAGAAGCTGGCGCAAGTTCACGCCGTCCACGAATTCCATCAGGAAATAAAACAAGCCGTCCACGCGGCCAAAATCGTAAATCGTCACGATGCCGGGATGATTGAGCCTCGCCAGCGCCTTGGCCTCGCGCGCGAAACGCTCGGCAAACGCAGGATCATCGCCGATGCCCGGCGGAAGGATTTTCAACGCCACGATACGGTCCAGTTCCTTCTGTCGTGCCTTGTAAACCGCGCCCATGCCGCCCTTGCCGATGAGTCCGAGGATTTCGAGCTGCGAAAACTTCGCGGCGAGTTCGGCGACGCTCGGCGGATTGAACGGTTTGCCTTGCCCGTTCGTGGCGGTGTCCGCCGAAGCGCCCATTTTGAGCAGGCAGGCGGGACAGAGTCCGGCGAGCGCGCCGGCCGGCAGCGGGGTGCCGCATTGCGGGCATTGGTTTCCGTCGGGCATAGCCTGATCCAATTTTACCGTGTCCATGCTACCTTCAGAAGCAAAACCGGAAAGTTGTTACCGAAAAAACTTTGAAACCACGAAATACACCAAATACACGAAAATCTCAGAGGACGATGCGCTCATATTCCACCTTGGGGTAGTGTCCAAAGTTCACAAGCAGACCGAGCTTGAGTTGTGTCGCGCGAAGATAATTTTGAATCTGCGCGCGATGCTCGTCGGTCAAAGTAGTGACGGCCTTCAGTTCCACAACAATCTTGTCGTAACAGATGAAATCGGGTGTGTATTTGGTCCTTAGCGACTGGCCTTTGTAGCTGAGGCCAAGCTGTGGGTGCGCTTTGAAGAGAACCTTACGCTCGCCGAACTCAATCTCGAGACACTCTTGGTAAACGGCTTCAAGGAAACCGCTGCCCTTTTCTTTATAGACCTCGAAACAAGCGCCCATGATTTCAAAACTCTCCAATTTGTGGACGATGTTCATCACATCATTTTCCTTTCGTGTGTTTCGTGTATTTCGTGGTTACAAAAACCAGCACTCAACGTAATTTGAATCCGCCCTGAAAAACAACTTCCGCCACCGTGACGGTGAAAAACACCGCGCCCACCAGCGCATTAAGGCGGAAGAAGGCGACGTTGATCCAATCCAGGCTGCGGTGTCGCGCGATCCAATGCTCGAGCACGAGGCAGCCGACGATGATGGACCAGCCGATGAGATACGCGATGCGGAAGCGGCAGAGCAATCCAAAGGCGAGGAGCAGGCCGCACATCGTCATGTGCGCCAGAAACGCGGCCTGCAGCGCGTTTTTCGGACCCCAGCCGACGACCAGCGAGTGGAGGCCGTGAGTCCGGTCGAACTCATAGTCCTGGAGCGCGTAGATGATGTCGAAACCGACGAGCCACAACACAACCGCCGCGGCGAGCACGAGCATCTGCAGGACTTCGAGCGCCGAGACCTCCGCGCCTTTGACCGCCAGCCAGGCTCCGACGGGCGCCAGCGCCAGCGAAAGACCGAGAAAAACGTGCGTGTAATCGGTGAACCGCTTCGTGAGCGAGTAGAAGCAGATCACGGCCAGCGCCACGGGCGAAAGATAAAGGCAAAGGGCGTTGAGCAAACCGCTGGCGGCGACCAGACCCGCGGCTGACAGCGTGCAGAGGGCGATCGCGCCCGCCAGGCTGATCCGGCCGGCAGGCAGGTGGCGATCGGCCGTGCGCGGATTCAGGGCGTCGAACCTGCGGTCCATGATGCGATTGAAACTCACCGCGCAGGTGCGTGCGCAGACCATTGCGGCGAGAATGAGCAGGAAGGTCCGTGCCCCCGGCCAGCCGCGGTGCTCCCGCGCGGCCACCGCCATCGCCGCCAGAGCGAACGGCAGGGCGAAAACGGTGTGCGAGAACCGGACGAAGGAAGACCATTTCTGGATCAGGGAAAACATTCAACATCCAACATTCAACGCCCAACGTCCAAGGGTCAGCCGGCTTCGGCGGCAGGATAACGAGCCGGGTTTGGCCGACGGCTTTTCTCGGCAGTGATATTTTTCTGGGCGGTTTGAACGCTGGAAAAGAAAATCCGAATCAACTCCTCGGACTCGCGCAAAACGAAAAGGAGCGTTGGGTTGCCCTTGGCCCACTGCTTGTGGTTAATAAGCCGGGCCCAGCGGCGGGTTTCCCGCAATTCTTTCAGGCAAATCTTGAGTTTATGGATAAAATCTTCCCGCGACTCGGCTGCTTCGGCTTCGCCGTGGTTTGGGTAGGGGGACGTGCCCGAACGCAGGATCTGACCCGCGACGTGGTTGCCTGCCCGGGAACTCGGCAGCTTTTCCGTCAAATCAATCACCGCCGATGTAAATTCCGGCAGGCGTTCCTCTAAATCGAACTTTCGGCCATTCGCAGCGCCTTCGTTAAACTCCCAGTCCCTAACAACCCTTTCGTTGGGTGTTGAATGTTGGATGTTGAATGTTGAATGTTTTCCGTTCTTCATTCTTTTTCCTCGCTCCACCGCGGCACGAGATTGTGCGGCAGGCCGAGATGGTCCAGAACGCGGGCGACGACCGTATCCACCATGTCTTGAATCGTCCGGGGCCCTGCGTAAAAGCTCGGATTGGCCGGCAGAATCGTGGCGCCGGCCAGGAGGAGCAGCTCCATGTTCTTGAGGTGGACGAGGCTGAGCGGCGTCTCGCGAGGAACGAGGATGAGCTTCCTTTTCTCCTTGAGAACCACGTCGGCTGCGCGCAGCAAAACGTCTTCGCTGCAGCCATGCGCGATGCGCCCCAGCGTTCCCATGGTGCAGGGAATCACCACCATCGCGTCCGGCGGATTGGAGCCGCTGGCGAACGGGGCGTTCATGCTCTTGAGCGCGTGGGATCGGGCCCCGTCGGGCAGACGCAGCCCCGCAGGCAGTTCCTCCGCGATGACCTGTCGGGCATAATTGCTGAGGACGACGTGGAGTTCGTGCTGGCGCGTGTCCAGGTTGTCGAGCAGGCGTTGCGCGTAAAGCGCGCCGCTGGCTCCCGTGATGGCGACGAGTAATTTCAAGTTCTGCCCCTGTCCGGCCAAAGTATGTCGAAGAGAGGCGGCTCGGACAAGCCGCGTACAGGGCCAATTCATGAGGGGGATGGGGACGGCTCGTCCCCAGTGGGGTTTGGATGCAAACTCCACGAATCCTGGCGACGAGCCGTCGCCACCCCGATATCGCCACCTTCATGAATTAGCCCTTAGCCGTATCTATTCAGTTGCAGGGGAGCGCACGCGCCCTCGCGTGCAGTGGTTGGCGCCTCGCCAACCACTCTTGAGCCGTGCGGCCAGTCACCGTTGAGTGATTGGGTTGCGCCCTCCTCCGGCCGGCGAGGCGCCGGTCGGAACACGCGAGGGCGCGTGTGCTCCCCAATTCCAACTGCATCGTTCCGGCTGAGCCGCGTATCCGGCGCGCTGAAACGGCTTGAGTCCACCGCCTGGTTCCGCAGAATGTTGCGCGTGCTGAAACCAGGCCAGATCCTCATCTGTTTCCTCATTGGCGTCACAGGGTGCGCGACCGGGCCGCGTGGAACACGAAACCGGGCCGCGCCTGGTTCCAACGCCGCCGAAGGAGCGGGCTACCCTCCGGAGCAAGTCGAGCGTGTCCCCACAGGGCCGCAGTTGGCGCCGCCGGCGACGACCCTTCCGGAGTGGTCCCCGTCGCAAGCCCGCAGCTATGCGGACACCTGGATTTCCCTGAGCCGGTGGAGTCGCGAGAGCGGTTATGGCACTCTGCGGCAGGTCGCCTCCGGGCCGGCGCCGGCATTCGCTTTGAGCACCACCACGGGTGTTTTTGTCCTGCGCATCCACAGTCTGGTCGCGAATTGGAACGGCCTGGAACTGCATCTGGGATTCGAGCCCCAGATGATCAACGATCAGCCGTTCGTTCATTTCCTCGACCTGAAAAAGACCATGGAACCGTTGGTTCGCGGGTTCACTCCCTCCTCTGAAACAAACGGGACCGTGGTGATCGATCCCGGCCACGGCGGGCAGAATACGGGAACCATCAGCGTGACGGACGGGGTTTACGAAAAGGAATACACGCTGGACTGGGCCCGCCGCCTGGAGTCGTTGCTGGCCACCGGCGGATGGCGGGTATTCCTCACGCGCACGAATGACAGCGACGTCTCCTTGTCAAACCGGGTGGCGCTCGCGGAGGAGTACAAGGCCGACCTCTTCATCAGCCTGCATTTTAATTCGGCCGCGCCGAACCAGGAACAGACGGGGTTGGAGACGTATTGTCTGACGCCCGCGGGCATGCCTTCTACCCTTACGCGTGATTACGACGATGATCCCGCTCTGGCATTTGCCAACAATGCCTTCGACACGGAGAACCTCCAATACGCCGTCCTCCTCCATCGCGCGCTCCTGAGGGTCGTCCGGAACGATCGGGGAGTCCGGCACGCCCGCTTTCTCGGAGTCTTGCGCGGCCAGAATCGTCCGGCCATCCTGATCGAAGGGGGTTATCTCTCGAACCCGGCCGAGTCGCGGCGGATCGCCGATCCCGCTTACCGCCAGAAACTCGCGGAGGCCGTGGCCGCCGCGCTCGCCGGGACGTCGGACACCGGAAGCCAAGGGTCGGAACCCGGAGGCCGGGCCGCCGGCGTTCCTCTTCCGGCTTCCGAGTGTCCGCCCCCGGCCTCCGATTCGCAATCCTCCAATTCCATCCCCGACAAGGGGCCACTCCATTGAACGCGGACGCCGCATCACGGGCCTCGCGCCCCATCCTCGTCACCGGCGGCGCCGGTTTCATCGGATCCCACCTGGTGGAGCGCCTGCTGGGTGACGGCCATGCGGTGGTAGTCGTTGATGACCTTTCGACTGGCGACCTGGGAAATCTGCGTTCGGTGGCGGGACATCCCCAATTGACGGTGATTCCGTCGAAGATTTCCGCCTGCGTCGAGCTGGTGGAGTTGGTCGCACAGGCAGGTGCGATTTATCACCTGGCCGCTGCGGTTGGGGTGGAACTGGTCGTTCAGTTTCCCCTTCACACCCTGGAAACAAACCTTCATGAAACGGAGGTGCTGATCAAGGCTGCGGCCGCGGAGGGAGTGCCGCTGCTCCTGGCTTCGAGTTCGGAGGTTTACGGCAAGAGCGAAAAACTCGAGTTGAGCGAAGACGATGATTTGCTGATCGGTCCTCCGGATCACAGCCGATGGGGCTATGCGTGTTCCAAGCTGATGGATGAGTTTCTGGCTTTGGCCTATGCGCGGGAACGCTCGCTGCCGGTGGTCATCGCCCGGCTATTCAATACCGCCGGTCCACGGCAAACCGGGCGCCACGGGATGGTGCTCCCGCGCTTCATCGCCGCGGCACAAACCGGCGAACCCCTGAAAGTGTTTGGAGACGGATTGCAGAAGCGTTGCTTTTGTTACATCACGGACACGGTGGAAGCCTTGGTTCGGCTGCAGAATTGCCCGGCTGCCCGGGGCAACGTCTTCAACGTGGGCAGCACCGAAGAAGTCAGCATCCTTGATCTGGCCAGGACCGTTGTCGGGGTTCTCCGATCGAAATCCGACGTCCAGTTTGTCTCGTACAACGAAGCCTTCGCGCGCGGGGGTGAGGACCTGAAACAGCGCAAACCGGCGGTGGGAAAGCTGGCGGCAGCCACCGGATTCCGTCCAACGACTCCCCTGCGTGAAATCATCCTCAAGACCGCCGGCGTGAGCGATTGAGCGAAAGCGAAAGGCGCCCGATTCGGGCGCCTTTGCTGAAAACACTGCCAAGCCGGAAAGGAACGGTCTCCCTACTTGCTGGCTGGAAATTGCAGGCGATTTGCGCCGGACGGCATGGACTGAATTACATCGCTGTGACCGGAGTCTCCCGTTGCCTCGAGGGCGGACTGCAAAGCAGAAACGGTGTAGGTGGAGGCGCTGCCATCGGTCAGAGCGACATCGCCGTTCTTCACGTGCTGGTTATCTCCCCAACCCACCCAGTTATTGGCGTTATTGCCGGGGGCATTCGTGCTCACCTGCTGTGCGAAGGGCAAGGTATCTCCAAAGATTTGGTGCGCGTCCGTGGTCGGCTCGGCGCCGTTGTTCAGGAAGCCCATGTTGTGGTCGCCAATCAGGAACATCTGCGGGAAATTCTCGTCCGCATCAACACCGACAAAATAGCTGATGTTCATGTCATTGGCATACAACGTGAGACTGGTGATACTCACGTTTAGTGGAAGAGTGCCCAGCCACGTCGTTGGTTGGTTGCGCGAGGTTTGATATTCAGAAGGGCAGTACAGAATCTTTGGGGTGTTCAGTTCATTGGACATCACGAAGAACATCGAAAACACACCTTTGATGACTGGAGTGCCGCCCACCGGAGCGTAGTTTAGACTCTGGATCGGCAAAAGTGCACTATAGCCTATGGCCTCCCTGGCTCCCCCGTTGGCCAGCGGTACCGCCATCGGGAGCATGTTATTGTTGTCGCCTTCCCACAGACGGAAAGCCACACAGATTTCCCTCAGATTGTTGATGCATTGGATGCGTTGCGCCTTCTTCTTGGCCGCCGCAAGCGCGGGCAGCAACAACGCCGCCAAAATGGCGATGATCGCAATGACCACCAACAACTCGATCAAAGTGAACGCGCGGATTTTCTTGCTGAATCTCTTCATATACGTTTACAGGAATGATTGTTTTTTCGGCAAACAGTTCGCGAACTCTATTGAATCCGGCCACACTGTCAACCCGTTTCTAAAAGGACGTCAGCAACGAAGATGCCAATGCGCTTTTGCCCGCAAAACACAATGAAACACGCGCCAACCTCACTCGCCGGTGTGATATTCTCACGCATTTCGCGTGAACGTCGCGCATGCGGGCCAGACCGGGAAATATTGCACGGCCCAGGCGCTCTGATAGTCTGCCGCGCATGGCCTTCAATTCATTTTCCGAGTTCCTCAATGCGCTGGCCGCGATGGGTGAGTTGAAGCGCATTTCGCGACCGGTCGCTACGGAGCTTGAGATTACCGAACTGGCGGATCGTGAGATGAAATCGCCACATGGCGGCGCGGCGCTTCTCTTCGAAGCGCCCACTGTCAACGGCGAAGCATCCCCATTTCCCATCGCCATCAACACCCTGGGGTCGTGGAAACGCATGGCCGCAGGCCTGGGCGCAGGTTCGGTGGAAGAAATCGCCACCGAACTCAGTGCGCTGACAACAGCAACCCCGCCCACGTCGATGCGCGAAGCGATAAAGCTGCTGTCCACCGCGCTGGATCTCCGCCACACGAAGCCCCGGCTGGTGAAAGACGGCCCCTGCAAAGAGGTGATCCACCGATTCGACGAAAACCGGGAGAGCAGCCTGGGGAACTGGCCCAAAGCCCCGGACTGGCGCGATCCCTCGTCCATCGACCCACGGCCCCCGACTCTCCTGAACCTTCCCATTCAAAAGTGCTGGCCTCTCGACGGCGGTCGCTTCATCACCCTTCCGTGCGTGGTCACCAAAGATCCCGACACGGGAAAGCGCAACGTGGGCATGTATCGCATCCAGATTTATGACAGCCGCACCACCGGGATGCACTGGCAGTTGCAGAAAGTGGGCGCCCGCCACGGCCGGCGTTATCTCGAAACCGGCGCGCGCATGCCCGTGGCAGTTTTCCTCGGCGGCGACCCTGTCTTTGCGTTTGCCGCCACGGCGCCGCTCCCCGACGGCCTTGACGAATTCCTGCTCGCCGGCTTCCTCCGCAGGAAAGCAATCGACCTCGTCAAGTGCGAGACCTGCGACCTCGAAGTCCCCGCCCAGGCCGACTTCGTCATCGAAGGTTACGTGGACCCGCGCGAACCGCTGCGCGAGGAGGGACCGTTCGGCGACCACACGGGCTACTATACATTGCCCGAGCCGTATCCCGTCTTCCACGTCACGGCCGTCACGCATCGGAAGGACGCGGTGTACCCGGCGACGATCGCCGGTGCTCCCCCCATGGAGGATTTTTATATCGGAAGCGCGTCGGTGAAGATCTTCCTGCCGGTCTTCAAGATGAATTTCCCGGAGATCCAGGACATCGCCCTGCCCGCCGAGGGCGTGTTTCACAACCTCGTCTTCGTGAGCATCAGGAAAAACTACCCGATGCAGGCTTACAAGGTCATGCACGGGCTCTGGGGCATGGGACAGATGATGTTCACCAAATACATCGTGGTGGTGGATGATGATGTGGACGTGCACAACACCAGCGAAGTCCTCTTCCGGCTCTGCGCCAACACGGATCCGCAGCGCGACAGCATTTTCACCAGGGGCCCGGCGGATGTGCTCGACCACGCCACTTCGGAGATGGCCGTCGGAACGAAATTGGGAATCGACGCCACCCGGAAGCTGTCAGGCGAAGGGTATAAACGGCAATGGCCGCCTCTCATCCGCATGGACAAAGAGGTCCGATCGAGGATTGACGCGCTGTTCGGAGGAATTCACTGACATCCTGGAGACGTGGATCGGCTCGTGCGGGAAGTTCAAGTGCAGCGGGTTTGATTGAAATGCTAAAGCGGGAGACAGCACTGTCGGCCGCCAACCCCGAGGGTCGCCGGACCATCGTGGGACTCTGCGTTTGTCTTGCGGCCATCACGCTGGCGGTCTTCGGCCAGACGTATCGGTACGAGTTCGTGAATTTCGATGACGATGGATACGTTTACGAAAATGCGCACGTCAGGAGTGGTCTGAACCTGGAGGGGATCGGATGGTCTTTCACGCACACAGTGAAGGCCAATTGGCATCCCCTGACCGTGCCGTTTCTTCCGAAACATGTAAGCTTTAATGTGACAAGGTGGAACCAGGCTCCGAACCGACCCTGGATGCTTGCGTCCGAACCCGGTTGTTCATGGGCCTTGTGGCTCCGACTGCCGGGGACAGCGCTTTGGGGGGTAATGAGTTGTCGCGGGACCGGGGCCCGGCTAGCATCGGGCCGTGAAATGGCAAGTCGAGATTCCTTTCGGGGGCGAGCGATTCCGGGATGGAGCCCGCCCGGAAGGAGTCCTTTGAGAGCCAATTCGACCAATGAACCTTCCCAACACACAACTACCATAAAACGGATTTTCCTGTTGGTCGTCTGCGCGACGTGCACGACTGTTTTCGGACAGAAGTTCGACGGGCTGGCGCCCACCCCGCCGATGGGCTGGAACAGTTGGAATCGATTTGCCTGTGACGTGAGCGAGGACCTGATCCGCCAGACGGCTGACGCAATGGTTTCGTCGGGCATGAAGGACGCCGGATACCAGTACGTGAACATTGACGATTGCTGGCAGGGGCAGCGGGACAGCCAGGGATTCATCCAGCCCGATCCCAAGAGGTTTCCGTCGGGGATGAAGGCCTTGGCCGATTACGTCCATTCCAAAGGACTGAAGATTGGCATTTATTCCGACGCCGGATCCAAAACGTGCGGCGGCAGGCCGGGAAGCCGGGGGCACGAATACCAGGATGCGCTCACCTATGCGCAGTGGGGGATTGATTACTTGAAATACGACTGGTGCAATGTCGAAGGTTTGAAGGCGGAGGGAGCGTATCTGACGATGCGGGATGCCTTGTATTCCGCGGGCCGGCCGATCGTGTTCAGCATTTGCGAATGGGGCAACAGCCAGCCCTGGACGTGGGCGGGGAAGGTCGGCAATCTCTGGCGCACCACGGGCGACATTTACAATTGCTTCGACTGCAAGATGGACCATGGGCCGTGGTACTCGTGGGGTGTGATGCAGATCGTGGATTTGCAGAAGGGGCTGCGGGAATCCACCGGACCGGGTCACTGGAACGATCCCGACATGCTGGAGGTCGGCAACGGCATGGCCGCCAACGAGGACCGGGCCCACTTCTCCATGTGGTGCATGCTTGCCGCCCCGCTGATCGCCGGGAATGACCTGAGGAACATGTCCGATGAAACCCTCCGGATCCTGACCAACACGGAGGCGGTCGCGGTTGACCAGGATGCGCTTGGGATCGAAGGGTTCCAGTATTCGGCGCAAGACTTCGTCGAGATCTGGTTCAAGCCGCTCTCCGGAGACGCGTGGGCCATGTGCGTTCTGAATCGAAGCGGCCGGCCGCAGAAGGTCCTGTTCGACTGGAAAAAGGAAAAAGTGGCGGATGGTTTTTCAAGGCGAGACGCCGGGTTTGACACGACTGTTTACAGCCTCCGCGATCTGTGGGCGAAGAAGGATTTCGGGACCACGGCGCAGAAGTTGGACGTGGAAGCGCCCGCGCACGACGTGCTGATGCTGCGGCTCAGCAAACAGTAGGACTCACCTCCGGGATCATTGCCGGACCGGTGGGGACTTGCCCTGTCGCAGGTCTGGAAGCCAAACGCCATAGCAGCGCTGAATGTAGGCGCCATGGGTGTCGTGTTCGTCCTGATGGCCGGCCTTGGGCAGGAGGATCACTTCTTTTGGGGAAGAGATTTGGTTCACCGCAGCCAGGACGCCTGCCGCCGGACAGACCTCGTCGATCAGTCCCGTCCCGACCAGCACCGGACATTTGATGCGGGGTGTGAAGTTTGCCACGTCGTAGTAGCGGCTCGCCTCGCGCACTTTTGCAGGATCCTTGCCTTCGGTGTTGGAATACCATTGCGGCCAGCCTCCCTTGCGGCCGATGTCGGGGCCCAGCATGTCGCATCCGGCGGGAACGACGGCCAGAGCCGCGGTAATCTTGGGATAGAACCCGGCTGTCATGAGTGCCTGCTGGCCGCCCTGGCTGCCACCCATCACCACCAACGTTTTGCCGTCCCAATCCTTCCGCTTCGCCAGATAGTCCGCGGCCCGGTAGCAGGAAAGATACATCCTGAGGAAATAACTGGTGTCGCGATCGTCGTTGCCGATCGACCAGTAATTCTTCAGCGGTCCGTCAAACTGGTCTCTGTAGAAGGCATCGGGCTTGTCGATCGGCAGGTCATGGGCTTCAATGTCCAACACCAGCCATCCCTCCGCTGCGCGGTCTGTCACCCAATTCTTTTGCAGCGGATAAACACCGGCCCATTGCACGATCAGCAATGCCGGTAGTTTCCCGCCCTCCGCCGGGCGCGCAAGCTGGGCCTCGATGTGCGTTCCGCGGATGTTGTTGAGGGTGATCTTCCAATACAAGAGGTTGGTCTTCCCGATGTCCACTGTCTCGAGTCGCGGGTCGGCCGGGACCTTCGCCAACTCCTTCAGCTTCGCGTTCCAGAAAGCGTCGAAGTCGGCTGGCGGGGGAGCGGACAGAGCGATGCGGTCCGGCGCGGCCACGGCGCCCCCCAGCGCGCGATGAGGCTCTTCGCCATTCCCTTTCCAATCCACCTCGACCCACATCGTCCCGGGCGCGTCAAACCGTGTGTCGAGGGAGGCCAGGTTGTTGCTGAACACAAGATCGCCCTGGCCGGCGTCCGTCATTCCACCTCTCAGGAATCTGTAATGCGCGGGCGGAGGGTTTGTTTCCGCGTTCCACGTGACCCGCCAATGGACGGTATCCCCGACCTGGTAAACGCCGCCGGTCCGGTCCGGCGCGACCCCCATCGGCTGCGCGCGGCACAAACCGGCACCCGCAAGGACGATGACGGCGAGAAGGAAGGAGCATTTAAATCGCATGGCCGGAATATACGAAGAGGCCCTGCTTGTGCCAGAGGCGAATGTTGCGATTGCACGGAGGCCTCCCTCGAAGGCAATCTCACCAGGCGGCGGGGAAGCGCTCCTGCGCACGCGGCGACAGCCCCGTGAGATGGCAGGAGATTCCGGGTTAATTGCCCGGGTGCCCCGGCTCCGCGCCGTAGTGGAATCCGGCTTCGTCCTCGTACCCAAACGGCACCAGGGCCCCCAGGGTGGAGCGCCACTTTCCCATGGGCTCTCTCAGGGACCTGGTTGCATCCTCCCGAACCGGCGCAAGGCCCGGGCAGGCCGCCGATCCGACATTCGCCGACTCGACCTGGGACAATTGACAGTCACGAATCATGCGCGCGAACCTAGATATTCGGCGGAGCAAAAGCTCACCGTATTTTGTGGAGTTTTTAACCAGAATTGCACAACGCCGTTTCGAGAGCGGGACCCGGCGGATCGACGTCACTTTTCCATTGCAAAAAATCCGGTGCAGTTCCGGCAATTCTACCGGTCAGTTCCGGGGCCGGTGCGGGACACCCTGTCCACGTTATGGACAAGAGCCGGCTCGTCGATGAATCCATCCCAAGGCGGCGCCGTGCGGAGGACTGACAAGTGCTCGGTGCAGAAACCGGCGTAGGCACGCGGATGGGACTGCATTCAGGGCTGGCGGAGTCCTGTTCCAGGCCGGGATTTCACGAGGAACGCCACGGCAGGAAACCGCGATTCATACTTAAAACTTCGGGTTTCAGGAGCGAGGGCACGTTTTCTGCAAATGAAGCGAGTCGTTATGGATTCATTCGATTCTCCTGTCAGCGAGGTGGAAGTGAAACTGGATGGCGCCCCGATCAGTGTCCCGTCCGAAAGGCGCACCTTCACCGCCATTCGTTCCTATCTGGAAGCTCTGGCTTTGCAGCAGCAACGAATTCTTTGCTGGATCACCGTCGATGGCGAGCCGGTTCATCTGACTCAACCGAGGCACATCGGGAACGAGTTTGCCCAGGTGGAAGGGGAGACGATGGATCTGAACGAGGTGCCCGTTCACCTCATCAAAGGGGCGCTTCACCAGACCGCCGCCGCGCGCGCGCGGGTGCAATCGGCGGTGGATCTGATCCTGATCAATGACAGCGTGCGTGCGCGGGAGCTTTGGTGGACGCTGTCCACCGTTCTGAAGGAACCGCTGCTGACGTTGAGTCTGGTGCCCGACGCCATCTGCGGACCTGAAAACGGACGCGCGCCGCTGATTCAATTGCGCAAATGGCAGCTCCAACAACTCGGCTCCGTCATTCAGGACGTGGACGAAGCTTGCCGTTGGGAAGATCCCGCCATGGTGTCGGACGCGCTGGAGCAGCGGGTGTTGCCGTGGCTGGACAATCTGCACGAATCCCTTCAGTTGTGGCACGAAACGGTTTCCTCCGCCCCCTCCGCAACGGCGTGTCAGGACGCGTGACCGGCGGCGGACGCGGTCATGGTTTGGCTCACCTGCGAAGGGCCACCTGCGCCGACGCATAGCCGCAGGTGGCGCCCAAAACCAATCCAGCGGCGTGCGCCCCATTGGCGACCGGACCCAACAAACCCGTAAAACAGGCCCCGAACCACACGATCATCAGGATGACGCTCTGGCGATCCAGAACAAGGCCTGAGGTCGGATCGAACCTCCCCCGGAGCCAGATGTAGCCGAACAGGCCATAGACGACCCCCGACATTCCGCCGAAGCTCGGGCCGGCGTAGGCGTATTGGGCGATATTCGAACCAGCGGCAAGTCCGAGCGCAAGGAGCGCAAAACGGCTGTGCCCTTGTCTGCCTTCAATCATGCTCCCGAGCTGGAACAACCAAAGCATGTTGAAGAGCAGATGCGCCACGCCAAAGTGGATGAACACGGGAGTGGCCAGACGCCACACCTGGCCCGCGAGGACATCGTGCAGAAAGCCGGTGGAAACCGTGTCGGGGTCGCTGATAAACAAAGGCCGCAGAACCCCCTCGTCCCGGCCCAGCCTGGAGAAGACGGCGACGGCCACGCACGCGACGATCAGCGCGCACGTCAGAATCCCCGCGTGATGGCCGCCTGAGCCTGCGAAAAGGCGCTGGCGGGTGTGGAGACGCCGCCGGTATTCGGCCGATTCCCGGGCCTCGGCCTCGCGCACTTTGGCCGCCTCCGGCGCCGCGTCCCGGAACTCCGCCGCGTCCGGTGCCGCGCTGAACCGGGTGAACCAGTCGTGGGCCTCCGACACCTGATTTTCATCGTGAACCCACAGGGACCACGCTTCGTTGCCATCGCGTTCGATGTCGTTCCTTACGCCTTTGGCGATGAGGAAATCACTAAACCTGCGGGCCTGCGCTTCTTCGGTCAATTGTCCAATCAATCTCATGCGATCATCCTGTGGACACGTTAGCCGAAGCGGGGATTGTTTGCCCAGCACGGTCTGCGCCCCGGCGCGCGGCACGGCTCCAGCCTAATGTTTGACGGCGCTCTTCCTCGTCCTGCCGGTGCGATAACTTCCGGCTTTCGACTCCTTCGCCGGCAGGCTCCCATTGACGGCCCTTTTCAGCTCCCGGATCTGGTCCCGCAGCAGCGCGGCCTTTTCGAACTCCAGGTTGTTGGCGGCGCCGAGCATTTCCTCTTCGAGCTCGCGGATGGTTTCGCTGATGTCGATGTCCGCGCCCGACTCGTTGAGGACTGCGCGGGCTTTTTCCGCCGTTTCGCGATGGGAGGACAGGCCTTCCTCGACGGCGCGGCTGACGCTGCGCGGCGTGATATGGTGCTCCTCGTTATACGCCATCTGCTTCCGGCGGCGGTAGTCGGAAACCGCGAGGAATTTCTGGATGCTTTGCGTCATCACATCCGCGTACAAAATCACTTCCCCCTCCAAATGGCGGGCGGCGCGGCCGGCCGTTTGAATCAGGCTGGTGGTGCTGCGCAAAAACCCCTCCTTGTCGGCATCGAGAATCGCGACCAGCGACACCTCCGGCAGGTCGAGCCCCTCGCGGAGCAGATTGATGCCGACGAGCACATCGAACTCGCCCTTGCGCAAGGCGCGCAAGATCTCGACGCGCTCGATAGCGTCGATCTCGCTGTGGAGGTACTGGACGTGGATGCCGACGTCGCGCAGATAATCGGTCAACTCCTCGGCCGTGCGTTTCGTGAGCGTGGTCACGAGCACCCGCTCCTTCGCGTCCGCGCGCTTGCGGCATTCGTTGATGAGGTCGTCGATCTGCCCGGCCAGGGGTTTGACGGTGGTTTTGGGGTCCACCAGCCCCGTGGGCCGGACGATCTGCTCCGCCACGCGGCCTTTGGACCATTCCAATTCCCTCGGGCTGGGCGTGGCGCTTGCGTAAATCGTCTGGTTTTGCATCGACTGAAACTCCTCGAAATTCAGGGGCCGGTTGTCCAGCGCGCTGGGCAGGCGAAAGCCATGTTCGACCAGGACGGTCTTCCGGGAGCGGTCGCCCTCATACATGCCGCCGATCTGCGGCACGGTGACGTGCGACTCGTCGATCACGAGCAGGTAATCTTTCGGAAAAAAGTCAAAGAGAGTGTAGGGGCGGGAACCGGCCGGGCGGCCCGCCAGATGGCGCGAGTAATTCTCGATTCCGGAGCAGAAGCCCATCTCCTCCATCATCTCGAGGTCGTATTCGGTCCGCATCTTGATGCGCTGAGCTTCAAGCAGCTTGCCCTGCTTCTCGAACCAGGCAATGCGTTCGCCAAGTTCCTCGCGGATCGCCAGCAGCGCCGGCCGCAATTTCTCCGCCGGCGTGACGAATTGTTTCGCCGGATAAATCCAGACCGTCTGGAGCACCTCGGTCTTTTCGCCGGTCATCGGTTCGAACCGGGTCAGCCGCTCGATCCCGTCGCCGAAAAACTCGACCCGCAGGGCGTCCTCACGCCCCGCCGGGCACAGTTCGACGGTGTCGCCGCGCACCCGGAACTGGCCGCGCATGAATTCGATGTCGTTCCGCGTATATTGCAGATCCACGAGCCGGCGCAGAAAATGGTCGCGCGTCATTTCCTCGCCCACCCGGACCGGAATCACCATCGCCTCGTAATCCTCCTTGCTGCCGATGCCGTAGATGCACGAGACGCTGGCCACCACGATCACATCGCGCCGCGAGAACAGGGAACTCATCGTGGACAGGCGCAGCCGTTCGATCTCTTCGTTGATGCTGGAATCCTTCTCGATGAACGTGTCCGTGCGCGGAATGTAGGCTTCCGGCTGGTAATAGTCGAAGTAACTGACGAAGTACTCGACCGCGTTGTTGGGGAAAAAGCCTTTGAACTCCGCGTAAAGCTGCGCGGCCAGGGTCTTGTTGTGGGAGATGACCAGCGTCGGTTTGTCCGTGTTCCGGATGACATTGGCGATCGAAAACGTCTTGCCCGAGCCGGTCACGCCCAGCAGCGCCTGATGTCTTGCGCCCGATAACACCCCGTCCGTCAGCTTCGCGATGGCTTGCGGCTGATCGCCTGCCGGCTGGTAGGACGAAACCAGTTCAAACATGGGAGGGCACATTAAGTCCGCAGGCCCTCAGAGTCAACGGATGCGGCGGCCCGGCTAAATGTCAATGGAGTGCCTGGGGTGGAAATCGGTACTGATTCGCGGCAATTCGCGAAATTAGCGGATAAGTTCCATCCTCAGAATCTCGGCGGCGTAACCCTCCCGAAAAGTCGGATACTTGAACCGGTAGCCCAGATCCTCCTTCAACTTTCGATTGGACACCTTCTTGTTCGTGACGCCGCGCTTTCGCGCGGCGCCCGCATCCGCGGGCACGAACGCCGGCAGCCCTCTCCCCAGCCTGCCCGCGAGCCATTCGAAAAAGTCGATCTCGGTGACCGGCTCATCGTCCACGGCATTGTAAACCTCGCCGCCGCGCCCGCTTCGGAGGGCTGCGATGATGCAGCCGACGACGTCATCGCGATGGATCATGTTCAGGAAGCGACGGCCGTTGCCTTCGATGCGCGCCTCATTCTTGAGATACTGCCTGAACCCATGGCCGCGGCCAGGGCCATAGATCCCCGCAACGCGAAGAATCACCGCCGGCCATCGGCGCTGTCCGGCGGCTTCGAGCAACAGCTCTTCGGTTTCGACGAGGACCCGCGCGGTTTCGGAGGGAGGTTCAGCCGGACTGGCTTCGCTCACCGGCGAGGCGTCGTTCTGGCCATAAACGCTGGTGCTGCTGGTATAGACAAAACTCAACGGGGTCGCGGACCCGAGCCATCCGATCAGGTTGCGCGTGCCCTCGAGGTAAACACGCCGGTAATCGTCCGCGCCGCCGCCGCCGCCGGAAGCAACGCAGTTCACCACCCATTCAAACGACGCGGGCAATCCGGCCAGATCCTCCGGCCGGCTGACGTCGCCGACGAGCGGTTTGATTCCGGCGGCGAGGAGATCCTTTTGGGCCGAGGTGCTGCGGCGCAAGCCGGAGACGTCGTGTCCCAGCCGGACGAGTTCCGCTCCGAGCGGCACCCCGATATAACCGCAGCCGACGATCAATACGCGCATCGAGCCCAGTTAAGCCCAAAGACGCGAAGACGCAAACAGGTTTTGTTTTCCAGCCGGTCCGCTGGTAATGTGGATCTGAAATGCCCGGTGATGCGCGGATGACAAGTCCAACAGCAGACCCCCTCGTCGGTGGGGACGTGTTCCCGCGCGTTCAGGCCGCCCCGGCCGTGGCCGCGTTGGAACCTCGCAGCCTGCCTGAGTTGCTCGCACCGGCGGGAGGCTGGGAATGCGCCCGGGCGGCGGTCGAGAACGGGGCCGATGCCATCTACTTCGGCCTCGAGAAGTTCAACGCGCGGATGCGCGCCGATAATTTCACCGAATCGGACCTGCCGAAGTTGATGGACTTTCTGCACGCGCGCGGCGTGAAGGGATACGTCACCCTCAACACCCTCGTTTTCGAGGACGAATTGGCCGAAGCGGAGCAATACCTGCGAACGATGATCGCCGCGGGTGTGGATGCGGTCATTGTGCAGGACGCCGGGATCTGCCGTCTGATTCGCCGGCTCTCCCCCGATTTTCCGATTCACGCTTCGACGCAGATGACCGTGACGAGCCTGGGCGGCATGGAATTCGCCCACGATCTCGGCTGCAACCGGGTCGTGCTGGCGCGGGAATGCTCCATAGGAGAGATCGAGAAGATCCAGTCGGCCCAGGCCAGCCTGCGGCGTCAGGACACCGAACTCGATTCCCCTTTGCCTGTCGAGGTCTTCGTCCACGGCGCGCTCTGCGTCGCCTACTCCGGCCAATGCCTGACAAGCGAAGCGCTGGGCGGCCGCTCCGCCAACCGCGGTGAATGCGCTCAGGCGTGCCGGATGCCTTACGAACTGATTTCCGACGGCGCGCCCGTTTCGCTCGGCGACAGAAAATATCTGCTCAGCCCGCAGGATCTCGCCGGGCTGTCCGTGCTGCCGAGCCTGATCCGGGCCGGCGTCGCCTCCTTGAAAATCGAAGGCAGGCTCAAGTCGCCGGAGTATGTGGCCAACATCACGCGGATCTACCGCAAAGCGCTGGATGATTTACGATTGACGATTGGCGATTTACGAGCGGATGCAGTGGCTGAGGCGCTCGACCAGCCCGGGCCGCGTAAATCGCAAATCGTAAATCGTAAATCGGATTCCCTCGGCGACTCCCAGACCCGCTACGCACTCGAAATGGCCTTCAGTCGCGGCCTTTACACGGGGTGGCTGGGCGGCATCAACAATCAGCAACTGGTCCATGGCCGCTTCGGAAAAAAGCGCGGCGTGTATCTCGGCACGGTCGCGCACGTGCTGCGCGACGGCGTCCGGATCCGGCTCGAGGGGCCGTTGAAGCGGGGAGACGGCGTGGTGTTCGACGCGGGCAAGCCGGAGGAAAAGGAGGAAGGCGGGAGGATTTATGAGATCCAAAGTGCGGGATCCGGGGTCCGGAATCCGCAGGTCGTCGAGCTGCGGTTTGGCCGCGGCGACATCGACTTTTCGCGCCTTCACGTCGGCGACAAGGTTTGGAAGACGAGCGATCCCGAGCTGGACCGCCGATTGCGCCGGAGTTTTGAAGGCGACACGCCGCAGTTTCAGCGCCCCGTTTTCCTCGAAGCGCATGGGGTGTTGGACAAACCGCTCACGCTCCTGGCGCGGGATGAACTGGGAAACCTGGCGCGCGTGGATTCCACGGTGCCTCTGGTCCGGGCGGAGAAACAGCCGCTGACAACCCGGCGGCTGCGCGAACAGCTTGGCAGGCTTGGCGGGTCTCCGTTCAAGCTGGGCGATCTGAGGAATTGTCTTTCGGGTGACGTGATGCTGCCGGTCAGCGAATTGAACCGGCTGCGCCGCCGCGCCGTTGCGGAACTGGAACGGCTGCGCTCGCAGCCGAAACGGTGGCGGCTCCTGGAAGGCGGCGGCCGGCGCGAGGAGGCTGCAGTTTCCCGCGGTGCCGGGAAAACCCGGCGGGACCCGCTCGCGCCGTCCGCCGCCGGGGCGGCATTGATCGTCCTGGTCCGCTCTCTTGCCCAGCTCCGGGCCGCATTGGACTGCGGCATCCGGACCCTCTACTGCGACTTCGACAATCCAAAAAAATATCGCGACGCCGTCGCCCTGTTCCGGGCCGCGCGACCGGCGGCCGGTCATCCGCGTTCGGCGCTTTTCGTCGCTCCTCCACGGATTTTCAAGACCGGCGAGGACTGGACGCTCGAACAGGTGCGCGCCTGCGGGGCGGACGGCTACCTGGTTCGCAACTACGATCACCTGAAATTCTTCGCCCGCGACCGGCGCATCGGCGATTATTCCCTCAACATCGCCAACCGTCTCGCGGCGGATTACTTCCTGGAGACCTTCGGACTGGAGCGCGTGACGGCGTCGTATGACCTGAATTTCCAGCAGATCGAGGCCCTGCTGCGGGCGACGCCGGCGGAGCGGATTGAAGTCACCGTCCACCAGCACATGCCGATGTTTCACATGGAGCACTGTGTGTTCTGCGCGTTTCTGTCGGACGGCACGGATTACACCAACTGCGGGCGCCCGTGCGACCGGCACGGCGTGGGCTTGCGCGACCGCGTGGGGGTGGAGCATCCGGTGAAGGCGGACGCGGGTTGCCGCAACACGGTGTTCAACGGCCGGGCGCAAACCGGGGCCGAGGGGGTGCCGAAGATGCTGTCGCTCGGGGTGCGGCATTTCCGGATTGAATTCCTCAATGAAGCGCCGGAGCAGGTGGCGCAGACGATTTCCAGTTACGACCGGCTCCTGCGCGGTGAGATCACGGGCGGCCAATTGTGGCGCGGGTTGAAATTATTCAACCAGCTCGGCGTGACACGGGGGCAGATGAGCGGCCCCTGACCCGCCCGTTGCAGACACCGCAACGTTCAAGGCGTGCTGCGCAGCCGCACCACGCCGGGTGGCCGCGCTTGTGAAAGCGCGGATTTCGCTCCCGGATGAAAACCCTCCGCGCTTTCACAAGCGCGCTACAAGTTGCGACTGGCGGCCAGTTGTTTGGCCAATTGAATGGCCGCGATCATGCTCGACGGATCGGCCACACCCCGGCCGGCGATGTCGTACGCCGTCCCATGATCGGGCGAGGTGCGGATGAACGGCAGGCCGAGCGTCCAGTTCACGCCCGTTTCGAAAGCCACCATTTTCAACGGCGCGAGCCCCTGGTCGTGGTACATGGCGACGACGGCATCGAACTCGCCGTGGTAGGCGCGATGGAACAGGGCGTCGGCGCTGATGGGACCGACGACGTCCCATTGCTGCCGCTGCATGGCGAGGACCGCCGGGCCGATGGTCCTCATTTCTTCGTCTCCGAGTTCGCCGCCTTCGCCCGCGTGGGGATTCAGGCCGCACACGGCCACGCGCGCGCGGGGCAGGCCGAGGTCGCGGCAGGCCCGAGCGGCCAGTTCGATGGCGGTTTCGACCCGGAGCCGCGTGATCTGCTCCGCGACCATTTTGAGTGGCACATGAGTGGTGGCCAGGGCCACGCGAAGCCAGCCCCCGCGGTCGTCGTGCCCGAGGAGCATCATGGCGGTGCGCTGGGCGCGGGAGAGTTCGGAGAGGAATTCCGTCTGGCCGATGAACGCCATGCCTGCCTGGATGATGGCCTGCTTGTTGACCGGCGCGGTGACCAGCGCGTCCAGTTCCTGGCGCAAACAGCGTTCGGCTCCCTCCTTCAGCCAGGCCACCGCCGCATGAGCCGCGGCCGGCGAGCCTTCCACCAGTTCCGGCGGCAACGGTTCGGAGAGCGTTTGATGGATGAGAATCCGGCCGCCTTCGCCGGGACCGCCCTGGCGTTCCAGCGGGAGGTTCAGGGCAAGCTGCCGATCCAGCCTGCGCACGTGATCCTCGTCGCCAATCAAAAGATATTGGGTGTCGCCCCCGCGGATTTCCACGGCGAGCGCTTTGAGCGTGACTTCCGGACCGACGCCGGTGACGTCACCCAATGAGATGCCAATCCGCATTTGAGTTGAAGGTTGGGAGTCGGGGGTGGAAGAAGCCGATGTCCGCCACCCTCAGCCGGCAGCCCTCATTTGATCAGAAGTAACGGACGAAGGTTTTTTTCTTCAGCCGCTCGATCCACTGTTTCTGCAACCGTTCGCTTTCCTGTGCGAGCAGGGTTTTCTCGATTTCATCCCGCACATCACTCAACGGTTTGACGTGCTCCGGGCGCCTTTCTTCCACCATCATGAGGTAGCACGCCTCCGGGGTGTCGATGACACCGCTTCTTTGGCCGGGCTTGAGCGAAAACGCCAGGTCCGCCAGTTCCTTGCGCAGCACCGATTTTTCGACCCAGCCCCAATCGCCGCCCTGGTTGCGTTGCGAGCCTTGCGAATAGACCGAAGCCATTTCGGTGAAGGCGGCCCCACCGTTGAGCTTCGCCAGAATCTCCTCGGCAAGCATGCGGGTCTCATTGGTGTCGCCGGAAGGTTTGTTCAGGACGATCATGCGCAGCTTGACCTGGTCTTCCATCTTGAACTGGTCCTTGTGGTCAACGTAGAAAACTTCGATCTTGTGCGGGGAAATGATGGCTCCGTTCTCGTTGTGGGCGAATCGCATCTGCTGGACGACGATCCGCTCGCGGAACTCCTTTCGGAACTGCTCGAACGTCTTGCCTTCCGCCTGCAATGTTTTGATGAACCGGACCCGGTCGTCACCGTAATTGGAGTGGATGTAGGCCTGGACTTCCTCGTCGATAATGCTGTCGGGCAGGGCGTTCGTGTAACCCGAGGTCTCGAAATCGCGCAGGATGAGTTGTCGCTCGAGCAACTGCTCCAGATTGTCCTCTTCCGCCTCGCCGAGCTTTTTCTCGAACAGATCCGGTTGATCGCCATAGCGGCTGTGCAACTGTTCGACGAGCGGCGCCGTGTACTCCGCCACCTGCTGATAGGTGATGATCGAATCATGCACGACCGCCTTGATCCCGTCCACCACGTCGGCCCGGGCCTCAATTCCCGGCCCGGCCAGAATCCCTGCCACCGCAATCGCGCAAATCCATTTCATGAAATCGTGGCCAGTGTACCAAGGCTCGCGAAGGGGTCAAGCAACGTCCCGCGCCGGCAGTGTCCTTGTTCGAACGCGTGCAACGCGGAGCATTGCTTGGTGGCTGAAACCAGCGTAACCCGCTGAGCAACGCTCCAAGCTATCGGCCAGGCTTGTGAATCGCAGCCACGACGGCCGCGGCCAGGCGAACGGGACTCCACTTCGCCAAAAGCGAGGTGATTTTGTTCGACGCGCCGGGAATCACAACGCGCTTGCCCTGCATCAGGCCGCGATAGCCGGCCTCAGCCACCGTGCGCGCCTCCATCCTCGGCAATTTGCGCGAGACGGGCATCCGCGCGCGGTCGAAGAACTCGGTGCGCGTGCTGCCGGGGCACAGCGTGGTCACCGTGATGCCCGTGTCTTTCAACTCCGCCGCCAGCGCGTATGAGAAGGAGAAGACGAAGGCTTTGCTGGCGTAATAGGCATTGACCGTGGGCCCCGGTTGGAATGCCGCGGTCGAGGCCACGTTCAGGATCCGTCCGCTGCCGCGCTCGATCATGGGCTGGAGAAACAAATGGGTCAACCGCACCAACGCGATCATGTTGACCTGCATGAGGCCGGTCTGAACGCGCAAATCGCTTTGTGCGAACGGACCGTAGACGCCAAACCCGGCGTTGTTCACCAGGATGGAAATCGGCGTCCCGCGCAACATGTCGAAAATCTCCGCCGGAGCGGTTGGTGAGGCCAGGTCTTTGGCCAGCACTTTTGCCTGGATCGCGTTGGAGCCGCCCAGTTCGGCGGCCAGCGCTTCGAGCCTGGCTTTGTTTCGCGCCACCAGCACGACGTTGAACCTCCCGGCGGCGAACAGTTTGGCCAGTTCACAGCCGATGCCGGAGGACGCGCCCGTGATCAATGCCCAGTCACCCATATCCGGCGGGAGTATATCCCGCCGGGCGGTGGGCCCGCAATCACGGCGGGCTCGCGGGGTGCGATTGGAGGTGAGGGTCAGGAGCGCGGCTGTATGCGTGGATCCAAGCCTTCGGCTGCGTTGACTCCGAGCGTGCAGCCGCTATATTGAGCGGCCTTTGTTATGAATAAGAAACCGCATGTGGCCGTCGTCGGCGCCACGGGGGCCGTAGGCGTCGAAATGATCAAAACCCTGGAAAAGCGCAACTTCCCGGTGTCGAAGCTGACGTTGCTCGCTTCCACGCGTTCCGTGGGGAAAAAGCTTAAATTTCACGGCGAAGACGTCACGGTCGAGGAACTGACGAAGGATTCATTTGGCGGCATCGATATCGCGCTGTTCAGCGCGGGCGGCGGGATTTCGAAGGAATTCGCGCCGATTGCGGCCAAGGCTGGTTGTGTGGTCGTGGACAACTCGAGCGCGTTCCGCATGGACGATGCGGTGCCGCTCGTGATTCCGGAAATCAACGCGTCGGACGTGAAATCGCACAAGGGGATCATCGCAAATCCGAACTGCACCACTGCCATTACGCTGATGGCGCTGTACCCGCTTCACAGGGCATTCAGTTGCAAACGCATTTTTGCTTCCAGCTATCAGGCGGTTTCCGGGACCGGCGCGAAAGCGATAGAAGAGCTGAAGCGCCAGGTCGATCAAATCGTCCACGGCCAGCCGGCAACGCATGAAGTGTATCCGCACCAGATCGCGTTTAATGTATTGCCGCACGTGGACTCGTTTCTGCCGACCGGTTACACCCGGGAAGAGATGAAGATGGAAAACGAAGGGCGCAAGATCATGCATCACCCGGCGTTTCGCGCCAGCGTGACCTGCGTGCGCGTCCCGGTGTATCGCGCGCACTCGGTGGCCGTGAGCGCGGAGTTTGACAAACCGGTCACCGTCGAAGCCGCGCGCGAGGTGCTGAAGAAGGCTCCGGGGCTCGACGTGGTGGATGATCCGGCCAGGAACGAATATCCGCTGCCGCTATATCAGACGGGCCAGTACAACTGCGCCGTGGGGCGGCTCCGCAAGGACTGCGCGCTGGACAACGGCTTGTGTTTCTGGGTCTCGGGCGACCAACTCCTCAAAGGCGCAGCGCTCAACGCGGTGCAGATCGCGGAAGAATTGCTCAAGTGAGCGTAGCCGCGCTTGTGAAAGCGCGGATCCCCGTCCTCGATGAAACGTCCGCGCTTTCACAAGTGCGGCTACGAGTTACGGCTTCGCCGCTTCGCGGGTGAACGCGCTCACGGTTTTGATCTTGGCCCCCTTGGCGGCATCCATGACTTTGACGATCTGTCCGAAAGGGGCGTCCTTGTCCGCGCTGATGGCCAGTTTCAACTGTGCATCCTTCCGGGCGCGCGCAAGCAGCTCGTCCTTGAGCCGCATATCGGTGACCGGCAACGCGTCGGGTCCCAACCGCAGATTGCCCTTGGCGTCGATACTCACCACAAGAGGCGCGTTTTCGTTGGCGCCGGATTTCTGGGCCTGATTGGATTCCGGCAATGCCAGCCGGAGCGCCGGCTGCTGCCGGAACGTGGTGGTCACCATCAGAAAAATCAGGAGCACGATCAGGACGTCGATCAGCGCCACGATGATGACCGCGGGGGTCTGCTTGCGTTTGCGGATGAAAAAGCGCACAGGTCAGAAAAGAGGGGACCGTCCAAAGTCCAAAGTCCAGAGTCCAAAGTCCAACGGTCGCGCCAGCTCGCCCCCGCCGGGAGCTCGATGTTGAATGTTGAATGTTGAATGTTCGTTCACGACGGGATGTCTTCGGAAGGAACCTTTGCTTTGCTCGCCCTCGGAAGCCGCGCCGGGGTGGTGCGGGGCTGCTCCCGATATTGCCGCCGGATGAATTCATCGCAGAGCGTTTCCATTTCCACCGCGAGCATCTCGACTTTCTTGCTGTAATAACTCCAGAAAATCAGGGACGGGATGGCGATCAACAGGCCGGCCAGGGTCGCCCGCAGGATCAGCGCGATGCCCTGGGCCAGTTTCGCCGCGTCGGTCAGGCCGGCCTGGCCGACGTCGCCGAACACGGACATCATGCCCACGATGGTCCCCACCAGGCCGAGCAGCGGCGCGATGCCGACGATGATCTCGAGCACGACGAGGCCGCGATCGAGCCGGACGATTTCGTGGCGCGCGCGGGTCTGCAAGGCGTCGGCGTTGTCGTCCTGGGGCCATGCCAGATGGTCGATGGCCTGGAGGAGGAGCCGGCTGAGCGGGGCATTGTACTGTTGGCAGACGCGTTTGAGCATCGGCACGTCTTCCGGGGTCTGGCACGACTCGACCGCGGCCCCGATTTCGGGCGGCAGGATCTTGTGCCAGCGCAAGGCCAGGCCGCGTTCCACGATGAATGCCACCCCGACAATCGAGGTTGCGATCAGCAATCCGTAAACAAATAGTTCCATGTTATTCCTGTATCCAGCCCGTCCATTTCAGCCACTGCAGCCCCGATCCTGGCGCCGGGACGCAGCCTCAAGGTTGCGGCTGCAGCGCGATTCGTCAATTATAGTAAAAGGTAAAGGTGATGTCCCGATAGTCTTTGTCCACCATCAGCCGCATTTCGCGCGGCCATTTGTCGTACGGCGCGGGGTCGGACACGGCTTTCTGACACATCAAACTCAGCGCCAGACCCACGTTCTCGTCCAGGACCTTCATGTCGGTGATGTACCCGTTGTAATTCAAGCGAAATTCCACGACGACCTTGCCGCGCCGGTAACCGTCGTAACTCATGTTGTCCAGCAAATCGTACCAGCGGGACTGGACTGCCTCGATGAACTCGGCGTCATACTGGCCGAACGGCGTGGCCTTCACATCGAAGCCCGGGTCGTGGCGGAACAGGCTTACGCCACCCTCCTGTTTCATTTTCTCGCCGACCAACTGGTTCCGGTGCTGGCGCATCATCGCCTCCCGGATCGTCCGCGGCCGCGATTCCTCGGCGGTGCCAGTGTCCGGGCGCAGGCGCGCGTCCGGTTTGGCCATCACCAGATCGCCCGGGGGCGTGGGCGACGCGGGCCTGGCCTGCTCGGCACCCTGATCGCGCGCGGCAAAAGCGGGTTGCAACTTGTCGAATTGCGAGCGATGGACGTCCTCGGTTTTCGCCATCTCCGTCTGGTTGCCGGTGATTTGGGGAAGATCGGTGTCCTTGTCGGCGTTGGGATTGGCGGCCTCGGAGTTTTTGTTGGAATAAAACCTGGCGTGTTTCGGCGCCGCCGCCGTGGCCGCCTCGGGGTTGACATCGATAAAGACCAGCGGCGCTTCCGGTGGAACGGCAGGTTTGGCCTTTTCCTTGGGGGCGGATGCGAGGATCTTCGCCCTTTGCAGCCAGGCCGGCAAATGCATCGCCTGCCAAACATTGAGCTTTTTGCCGAGTTCATAGGTTCCGAAGCAAAGCAGGTGAATGGCCAGGGAAATGCCAAAAGCCCAGGCCAGCCTCGATACTTCGACCTGGTCCAGGCGCAACGATCCTTCATGAACCCGGGTTGGAGTCATGCGACCATACAATGCCGCAGGGTTCGTGCCGGAGCAACTGTTTAGCATGCGCCCTCGACTGTGTTTTACCTTTCAACTTCCGGTATGGACAAACCCGGGGCCATCGGAGAACATCAAGTGCAATCGATTCCATGCCTATGGACGAGCAAAATCCAGGAGCCGCGCCGGTTGAATCACCTCCATTGCCCATGTCTTACAAGGACCGTTCGACGGGTCTGGTCGTCTTCGGCATTTTGACGATATTGATGGGCTGTCTGACCGGGTTATTCGTCCCCTTGCTGCTGTTCGGGCATGCGGCGTCTGCCAAAGCCACGGGTGCGCCGGCCCCCTTTTCGGCCATCCTGCCCGCCGTGCTCATCTACGGCATGCTGGCGGTGGCGTTGGTGTGGCTGGGAATTGGCTCCATCATGGCCCGACGCTGGGCAAGGGCGCTGATGCTCATCTTTTCCTGGAGCTGGCTCATCATGGGACTGTTGGTTTTGCTTTTCATGGTGTTTTTGATGCCGAAAACGTTGGCGAACTTATCCTCCAGCGGAACGACCAGCCACCCGGCGTTGCCTTCGGCAGCAATGGGTACGGTGATAGTCGTCGTGTTGCTGACCTTCGGCGTCCTTTTCGTCATTTTACCGGCAGTCTGGACGTTGTTCTATAACAGCCGGCATGTGAAAGCCACGTGTGAAGCTCGCGACCCCGTAACGCGTTGGACCGATGCCTGTCCGTTGCCGGTGCTGGGCTTTTGTTCGTGGCTGGCGTTTTCCGTGCCGATGATGCTTCTCATGCCTATTTCGGGCCATGGCGTGATGCCATTTTTTGGAATTTTTCTGACGGGTGTGCCGGGCACGATGTTCTGTCTGGCTATCGCCACGCTCTGGAGTTATGCCGCCTGGTCGTTGTATAAGCTCGAGCAGCGGGGTTGGTGGCTGATCTTAATCGCTCTGTGTGTGTTTATGGCGTCCGCTCTCCTGACGTATGCGCGGCATGATGTGATGGAAATGTATCGCCTGATGGGCTATCCCGAGGCGCAAATCGAACAGATACAAAAGTCCGGCTTGCTCGTTGGAAACCGCATGATGTGGCTGATGGCGTTTTCCGCGTTGCCGTTCCTGGGCTATCTCCTCTTCATAAGAAAATTCCTCCGCCGTGAATCATAAAACACCGCCTGTAAGGATCGGGCCATTAGGGAATCAACGAACTTGGGACTCAGCCTGCGGACGCATAACATCACATTTGATGTTGCCTGTTTCATGAACTCCGAAAAGGGGTCAACCCATAGGATGGGGTGGTAGAGAGAGACGAAGATGGCTTATGGATTGACCTTGATATTGACAGATTGGGCAGTCTTGGGCGGATTGGCCCCGGCGGTGGGCACGTCGGAGATGGACTTTTTGACCGCTTTCACCTGAAATGATCCGGATGTTTTCGCGAACTCCAGGAAAATTGGTTCGCCCGCTGATCTCGGCGCTGAACCCCTATGCTCCCGGCGAGCAGCCCAAGATCAAGGGGTTAATCAAGCTCAACACGAATGAGAACCCATACCCGCCCTCGCCAAAGGTATTGGCCGCCGTGAAGGCGGCGGTGGATGAACGGCTCCGGCTGTATCCCCACCCAACGGCGGACCGCTTGCGCGGGAAACTCGCCCGACTGCATCGCTGCAAGCCTGGGAATATCGTCGTTGGCAACGGTTCGGATGAATTGCTGGCGATGGCCGTGCGGGCGTTTGTCGAGCCGGCGGGGGCTTCACCGGGAACGCGACGAAACAGATGGGGGAGCGCCCGGTTCTCGCCGTCGCCGTCGCGCAGTGTCGTCCAATATTTCACGCCGAGTTACTCGCTCTATCCCGTGCTGGCGGACATTCATGGTGCCGCGAAGAACGCCGTGGCCCTCGAGCCGGATTTTGGTCTGCCGGATGTCCCGGAGCTTGCGCGCGCCGGGACTTGGGACGCCCGGGCGGCGCTCACGTTCGTCACCACTCCCAACGCGCCGAGCGGACGCGGGTATGCAACGGCCGACCTGGAACGGCTTTGCCGCGCGCAGGAGGGGGTCGTCGTGCTGGACGAAGCGTACGTGGATTTCGCGGAGGAAAACGCGATGAGACTCGCGCTCACGTTTCCTCACGTCCTCGTCGCGCGAACCTTCTCCAAGGCATACTCACTGTGCTTTCAACGCATCGGCTATTTCGTCGGCCACCCGGAACTCATCGCGACGCTGCAGAAGATCCGGGACAGCTACAACGTCAACGGCCTCGGGCAGATCGCGGCCGAGGCAACCCTGGACGACCTGCCCCGTTACCAGGCCAACTTCCGCAGGATCATCGCCACGCGGAATGAGCTGAGCCGTCAACTGGAGGCATGGGGATTCCGGGTGTGGCCGAGCCGGACCAATTTCATCCTCGCCCGACCGCCCCGTCTTGCCGCGGAGACGTGGCTGCGGAGGCTGCGCGACAGGAAGATCCTGGTGCGCTGGTTCGATCAACCGGGAGTAAAGGAATATTTGCGGATCACGATCGGCACACCGGCGGAGGCCGCGGCGCTGGTCCGCGCGGTGAAATCGATCGCTCGCCGGGCCCTGTAGCCGCCAATGTGAATTGGCGGATGACTCGGCCCGCGGTCGCACTCTCCGCCGTTTCACAACGGCGGCTGCGCAGGCTTGGATCATCGAAAGCCACCAGGACCCTGAAACCGGCCATGAGGACCCTGAGCTGGCGTACCGATTTAGCGTTGCACCTGCAACATGGAATAGGTCAACTGTGGTCCTGCGTTCATGGGGAGCCGGCTGTTTCGGCGCTGCACACGAGCGTCACGCCGGGTCGGAGCAATTCTTTCCGAGTAATTTTTCCTTGGAGTTCCGCGGGTTTCAGAGATGATTTCGCGCGATGAATCAACTCCGAGAGAAATTCCGAAGTTCACCCATCTACGCCCGGTTCGCTCCCCTGTTCATTTTCTGCATTCTGACCACCGCCGGCTTCCTGCTGGGTGAGGATTGGAAGTTCTGGCTGTACGTGCTGAAAGTGTTCGTGGGCGCCTGGCTCGTTTGGGAGATGCGCCCGTTCGTCGCGGAAATGCGCTGGGCCGTCAGTTGGGAAGCGGTGGTGATCGGTGTGGGCGTGTTCGTGATCTGGGTCGGGCTCGATCCCTACTACCCGATGAACCACCTCGCTTTCAAGGACACCAAGGAAAGCCTCTGGAATCCTTTCGAACGATTCGGTGCCGGGAGTTCCCTGGCCTGGACGCTGATCTGCATTCGCATCGCGGGCATGACGCTGGTCGTGCCGCCGCTGGAGGAGGTTTTTTACCGGTCGTTCCTCTATCGCTATTTTGTGCGCATCAATTTCCTGGAGATGCCTCTCAGCCGCTTTCACCCCACTTCGTTCATCGTCACGTCGGCCCTGTTCGGTTTCACGCACTACGAATGGCTGGCGGGAATTTTGTGCGGCATGGCTTACCAGTGGCTGGTCCTGCGAAAGAACAGGCTGGGCGACGCGATGACGGCGCATGCGATCACGAACTTCCTGCTCGGCGTCTGGGTGGTCTGGAGAGGCGGCAGTGCGTGGAAATTCTTTTGAGGAACCCGCGGCGAACCCCGGCCCGCGAACCTCGAGCCGGCCCGCGACGGACGATGTCAAAGTTCGAGGTTCGGAACCCGGGATCTCCGTGCCTCGATGACCGCGCGCATGATTCCCTGCCTGATCTTTGAGGACGAGCATCTGCTGGTGCTGAACAAGCCCGCCGGCATCAACACCCACGCACCGGGCCCGTTCTCCGGCGAAGGCCTCCACGACTGGCTGCGGCATCGCGAGCCGCGCTGGTCGAACCTGGCCATCCTCCATCGCCTCGACAAGGAAACCAGCGGCGTGATTGTCTTCGGCAAAACCACCACGGCCAACCGCTCGCTCACGGCGCAATTCACGGAACGGGCCGTTCGAAAAAAATATCTCCTGCTGACGGACCGCCCGCCGAAGCGCGCCGACTTCGCGGTGAAATCCCGGATTGCGCGCGCCGGAGAACGCTATATCAGCGGGAGGGCCGGCGAGCTTGCCGAAACGCGCTTCCGCCGGGCGCATTTCAAATCTCAAATCTCAAACTCCACATTGCTGGAAGCCGAGCCGCTGACCGGACGCACGCATCAAATCCGGGTGCACGCCGCGGAAAACGGCTTCCCGATCCTCGGCGACGCGCTGTATGGAGGGGCGGAATTCAGCCGCCTTTGTCTTCACGCGGCGGAGTTGCGCTTGCGGCATCCTGCCAGTTCCGAAGAAGTGACGTTCCGCGCCCCCGCGGATTTCCTGGCGGACCCGCGTCTGGCATTGCGCACCGCGCTCGTGGATCCCGGAGAAACCGACGCTTTCCGCATCCTTCACGGCGCCGGCGACGGCTGGCCAGGATGGCACGTCGATCGACTCGGGAGTTACCTGCTGTCGCAATCGGGGCGTCTGCTCGATCGCGAGCAGAAGGAGTATCTGCAGCATCTCCTGTCCGGCGGGTCCGGCCACCGGGTCCCGACGGTGCCGTGGCGGGAGGCGGAGCTCCCGACCGGGGCCTATCACAAGATTCTCGATCGGCGGCTGCGAGCGGCGCTTCCCCGGGAGGTGTCGCCACGACGGGCCCTGGGTCAGGCCGCGCCGGAACGGTTCACGGTGCGAGAAAATGGTCTCCGATTCGAATTGAGTTTCAGCGAAGGCTATTCCGCCGGGCTCTTTCTCGATCAGCGCGACAACCGGCGGCGGCTGCTGACCGGCCACGTCGCGACGGGATTTCCGCTGGTCGAATCCGCCTCCCGGCCTCCGGCCTCCGGGCTGCGGCTGCTCAACACCTTCGCCTACACGTGCGGCTTTTCCGTTTGCGCCGCCGCAAGCGGGGCCCAGACCACCAGCCTGGATCTATCAAGAAAATACCTGGACTGGGGCCGAAGGAACTTCGTTTTGAATGGACTCGATCCGGCCGGGCATGAGTTCATCCACGGCGACGTTTTCGATTGGTTGCGGCGGCTGGCAAAGAAGAATCGGGTGTTTGATGTCATCCTGCTGGATCCCCCCACCTTTTCGCAATCGAAGGAGCGCGGTGTATTTCGAGCCGAGACAGATTACTCCGACCTCGTCGCAGCCGCTTTGCCGCTTTTGGCGCCGGGCGGCGTCTTGTTTGCTTCCGCCAACGCGGCGCGCTGGTCGCCGGAGAAATTCCTGGCGGACGTCGAAGGGGCCGTGCACGCCGCAAAGCGGCACATCGTCCAACGCCACTATGCCCCGCAGCCGCCGGATTTTCCTGTGTCACGCTCGGAGCCGGCCTACTTGAAAACCGCATGGATTCGCCTGGGATGAGACGCAGCGCTGCGGTCAACTCTCATCGCGGCGATCAAGCGAACGAGTCACCACGCTGATCCGGGGCGTGGACCGCGATTTTCGCATCAGGAGAATAACGACTCCGAAGACGAGGACCATCAGGGCCGCCGAAGCGACCCAAAGGCTCCCGCGGCTGAGAATCCCTCCCTGGGCGGCTGTCGCCACGGTTGTGGCCGGGTGGATCGGCGCCGCGCCCGGCGCTGTTACGGCGGCGGCCGGTGCCGTTGCGGGCGCTCGCGCCTGGACAGGAAGGGCATTGACGGCGACTGCCGGCGGCTGGGGGGTCGAGGCGTCCGTGCCGGGGGACTGCGCTGCGGCCGGCTTGGACTCGGTACCATGAACGATGAGAGATGGCACGATCCGGGGTGCGGCAATTGGGGGATGTTCTGCGGGCGGGGTCACCGCCGCGACCTGGGTCAGCGCCGCGGGCAGCGGCGGCATTTCGATCGGCCACGGCGGCATGGCCACAGCATAATGTGTGATCCGGCCGTGCTCGGCGCGCAACACGGTGACAAAGGGAATGAGCGCCTTTTCCTGCTCCTTGGACCATGACCGGTAGGTCCTGTTGATTTGGTCGTCGAACGGAGTGCCGTGGATTTTCTTGCTCCCGTCGGAAACCAAAACGACGGTGATGTAATCTGAATTCCTGATGATCCGCAACATTTTGCCGAGGGCGTTGTCAAGGCGGCTGTCCTTCTCGAATTTCTGAGCGTTCAAAAATTGAAACATCTGCGCGGAGGTCTCCTGCCGGGTTCCGGGCGACCAGATCTGCAGAGGAAAGCGGCCTGCGTACACGTCGTCGTTGAAAGTCCAGATGCCCAGGGTGTCGCCGGGCCGCATCTGCCCGTTCGCGCCGGACCACACCAGCGAGGCGGCGGTTTGTCCGGCGGCCCTGGCCCGGGGCTCCATGTGTTTCGAGGTCTCCACGACAAACAGCCAGCGGTTGGACAGCGCAGGTTTGGCCGTGTTGGTCTGCGCGGAGGCCCAGGGCGACGAAGCCGCGCCGAGAAACAGCGCAGCGATCAGAAAACTCCACAGGGCTGGAACCGCCGGCGGGAATGTGGCGGGCCATCCGCGGTCCGCCCCGTTCGCTTGATTTGAAGTCCTTCTCATATCTGCCTTTTTAGGAACGCCGATTGAATTGGTTTCGTTCCTGCCGGTTGTGATGGCGGAGGTCGTTCTGCTGATCCGCCAGGGTGCTCTCGATGGCCTGCACGAAATTCCGGCAGCTCGATGCCAAGCCCCCCAGGTTGACGACCGTGTCGCGCTCGGCAATGTCATCCGTGACCGCCAGCACTTCGCCATAGGCGTTGAACCGGTGCGCCGCCCGTTCGATCATCTGATCGGCCGTCTGTCCGGCGCGCGAGAAAAGAATTTCAACTTCCGGCGTGGATACGGTGTCCGCAGGCCCGTGAATGGCCGGGCTGGATCCGTCGAAAAACACGGTCACCGGCGTGCCTGTCACGTCGTGATACAGCGTCAGGATGCGGATCAACTCGTCGCGCGCCGCGGCGGAATAGCGCGGTTTGCCGGGCGCCAGTTCAAGCCAGTCGTGCAGCAGGCTGTAACCGTCAACCAGGATACGGACCAGGGCCATGCCACAGAATACCGCCGGGCGGAGGAATTGAAAGCGGCAATCTGGGGCTTTTCGTCAGCGGCAAAGCCAGTTCATGACGGGGTGGGGACGGCTCGTCCCGAGCAAGGTCATCTGCAAAAACTCCGCGATTCCGGGCGACGAGCCGGCGCCACCCCGATATCGCCGCCTTCATGAATCAGCCCTGCGGCAGCGGGACTGTGAGCAGGCTTCCGAATGAAGCTCCTGAATAGGCGTTGCGCGTTCAGGAACGTCTGTTACTCTCGAGAGTGGAGAGGAACTGATGAAGTTTTGCGCGTTCATCCTGGTTTCGGGAATGATTCTCGCCGGTGCGACAGCACCCGGCGCCGTTCCCGGACGCGCGGTCGGCATGATTCAAATCAAGGGACCGATCGGACCGGCCACCGCCGGCTACATTGCGCGCGCGATCGACGTGTCCGCAGCGCGAGGCGACGCCTGCCTCATCCTCCAAATTGACACGCCGGGCGGCCTGCTGGATTCCACGGAAGAAATCGTCCAGAAACTCTATGCTTCGCCCGTGCCGACGGTGGTCTATGTCGCCCCCTCGGGCGCGATTGCGGGCAGCGCGGGAACTTTCATCACCCTGGCGGCGGACGTTGCCGTGATGGCGCCGCACACGACCATCGGCGCGGCGCATCCGGTCGAGATCGGCGCCGGCGGCAGTGAGAAGCTGGACGATGTGATGAAGCAGAAGCTGGAGAACATCTGGAGCAGTTACATCCAAAACATCGCCGCCAAACGCGGACGCAACGTCGAATGGGCCGGGTCCGCCGTTCGCGAAAGCGCTTCCATCACGGCGGAAAAGGCGCTGGACCTGAACGTGATCGACCTGATCGCAAAGGACATTCCCGATCTGCTGGCGCAACTGGACGGACGGGAAGTGAACGGAAAGCAGTTGAAAACCGCCGGGGCAGAGATCGTGGAGATCCCGATGTCGATGGGCGAGAAACTGTTTCAAGTGCTGTGGCGGCCGGAAGTGATGTTCCTCCTGATGCTGGTCGCCATTTATGGCATCATCGGCGAGATCAACCATCCGGGCGCCGTTCTCCCCGGCGTCGCCGGCGCCATCGCGCTGCTCGTGTTTCTGTACATGTCCACCATTCTGCCGGTCAGCGTCGCGGGAATCGCCCTGATCGTTTTGGCCGTGTTTTTGTTCCTGGTGGATTTGTATGCGCCGACCCATGGCGTGCTGACCGCGGGGGGCGTCATCGCCTTTTTCCTCGGCGCGCTGATGCTGTTCGCCCGTTCCGGGCCGGGGTTTCAGCTTTCCGTGTTCTGGATCATTCCGGCGACGGCGACGACCGCGTTGTTCTTTTTGTTCGTGGTGGGCGCCGGCTTGCGCGCGCAGCGCTTGCCCGTGAGGGCCGGGCGCGAGACCATGCTGGGCAAAGTCGTGCCCGCGCTCGGGCGGATCGACTCGAGCAGCGGCCGGGTTTTCATCGAAGGCGAATACTGGAATGCCGTCAGCGCGGTTGCGATCGAGAAGGGTCAACCCGTCGAGATCGTCGGAATCGAAGGTTTGACGTTGAAAGTGAACCCCAAAACTCAATAGCGGAGGAACTATGCCTGACATTATCAATTCCCTCATGAAGATCGGTTCAAGCCTGGTGGTGATCGTTATCATCATGGCCATCCTGCTGCCGCAGACGTTGCGCATCCTGCGCGAATACGAGCGCGGCGTAATCTTCCGGCTCGGCAAATTGCTCGGCGCAAAGGGCCCCGGCCTCATCTTCCTGTTCCCCATCGTCGATCGCATGGTGAAAATGGATCTCCGCGTGGTCACCATCGACGTGTCCAAACAGGAAATCATGACCCGCGACAACGTGCCCGCCACGGTGGACGCGGTGGTTTACTTCCGCGTCGTCGATCCGATCGCGGCGGTGGTGAAGGTGGAAAACTTCTGGAAAGCGACCTCGCTGATCGCGCAGACGACGCTGCGGAGCGTACTCGGCCAGGCCCCGCTGGACGACCTGCTGTCCCAACGCGACGTGATCAACCAGAAGCTGCAGGAAATCATCGACCGGCAGACCGAGCCGTGGGGCGTCAAAGTGACCGCGGTCGAGGTGAAGGACGTGTCGTTGCCGGACAGCATGAAACGCGCGATGGCCAAGCAGGCGGAGGCCGAACGCGAGCGCCGCGCGAAAGTCGTCAATGCCGAAGGCGAATTCCAGGCCGCCGAGAAGATGGTCCAGGCGGCCGCGATGATCAGCAAGGAACCCATCGCCCTGCAGTTGCGCTATCTCCAGACCATGCGCGAGATGGCGAGCGAACACAACACCACCACCTTCCTGCCGCTGCCAATCGATTTGTTCAGCGCGTTTTTGAAGAAATGACCGGTCGTAGGACCGCGGCTCTGTGAGCCGCAGCAACGGCTGTTGAATCCGGACGCCTGACTATCTCCACTCGCCGGTTGTCTTGCCGACCCTGCTGCGGGTCATAGACCCGCGCGCCGGACCGCGGCTCTGTGAGCCGCAGCGGACTGGCGGTGCCGGCGATTCCTGCACTTTCATCGCGTGTATTGACGGTTCGAAAGCGGCAGAGGCTGCCGCAATCCAGGACGTTGGACTGTTCGCACCCTCACTTTGGACTTTGGACATCGGACGTTGGACTTTAGAATCGGAGCGTGCTGGAAACATTGACCAACGTACTTGCCGCCGCGAGGCCGCTCTCCGAGGAACAAGTGGGCCTCGCGGTCGGACAGTTGGTGGACGAAGCCGTCGCCGCGACGGTCAAGGCGGATTTTCTGTCGGCGTTGGCCCGGAAGGGTGAAACCGTTGAAGAACTCGCCGCGTTCGCCCGCGCATTGCGTAAAAGGTCCGTGCAGCCCCCGGTGGATCCGGAGACCCGCGCGCGCGGCATCCTCGACGTGGTCGGCACCGGCGGCGACCGGATGAACACCTTCAACATTTCGACCACCGTGGCGATTCTGTGCGCCGCCGCGGGGGTGGCGGTGGCCAAGCATGGCAACCGGGCCGTCACCTCGCAGGTCGGCAGCGCGGACGTGATCGAGGCCCTGGGAATCCGCATCGATCTGCCGCCGGCCGAGGCGGCGTGTTCCCTGCGTGAACGCCATTTCGCCTTTTTTTTCGCGCCGGCGTACCATCCCGCCTTCAAACATATCGCGCCGGCGCGCAAATTGTGCGCCGAGCGCGGCCAGCGCACCGTCTTCAACGTTCTCGGGCCGTTGCTGAATCCGGCGCAGCCCGACGCGCTGCTCGTCGGCGTGCCCCGGCCGGACCTGTGCGAACCCCTGGGCCGGGTGCTGCAATCGCTCGGCGTCCGCCGGGCCATGGTGGCCAGCGGCGGGTTGCAAAGGGCGGCGGGCGGCGGGCAGTCCAGGCCGGCGGACGCCGGTCCCGCATCAGCCTTTCTCGATGAGCTCTCCACTTTGGGCGACAACACGATCGCGGAGTTCTACCAGGAGCGCGGTTTCGCCACCTCGGTGCTCGCAACCGATTCGTTTCCGTTTCAAACGGCGACCTTGTCCGACCTGGCGGGGGGCGACCGGCAGACGAACGCCCGGATTGTGCGGCGTCTGCTGCACGGCGAAGAGCGGGGTCCGAAGCGCGATGCGGTGCTCCTCAATGCCGCGGCGGCCTTGTTCGTAGCGGGCCGGGCGCGCACGATTGCCGAGGGATGGGAATTGGCCACCGATGTGATAGACAGCGGTCAGGCACTGAAGAAGCTCGCCGAGTTGGTGGAGCAATGAGATCCAGTTTTGAACGCCAGACGGGCATGGACAACCATTTTGGATTAAGTAACCTTCCGGTTACAGTTCCGGTCCGGTTCCGGTCTGCAGGCAGTGGACGACATATATGGCAAACAACGACGGGTCTCGCAAACTGAAGTGGAGTCTCATTCTGATCGGGGCGGTCGCGGTGCTGGGCGGCGGCGTCTGGTACTTCGTCCGGCGGGACAATTCCGGCGCGCAGTATGAGACCGCGCCGGTCACACACGGCGACCTCGTGCAGGTGGTCACCGCCACCGGACAGTTGGACCCGGTCGTCAACGTGCAGGTCGGCAGCCAGATATCCGGCATCATCAGGAGGCTGTACGTGGACTACAACTCCGTCGTGAAGTCCAACCAGCTCGTTGCGGAAATTGATCCCTCAACCTATCAGGTCAACGTGCTCAAGGCGGAGGCCGATGTCGCCAACGCGAAGGCCACGCTCGAACTCAACCAGGTCGAAGCCCGGCGCGCGGATTCCCTGTTCGATGACAAGTTGATTTCGGCTTCCGATCATGACACGGCCGTCGCGCAACTGCATCAGGCCGAGGCCCAGGTCCAATCCGACGAAGCCACCCTCAAGAATGCCCAGGTGCAATTATCCTATTGCACAATTTATGCCCCCGTGGACGGCGTCGTCATCTCGCGCAACGTGGATGTCGGCCAGACCGTCGCCGCAAGCTTCAGCACCCCGACGCTGTTTCTCATCGCGAACGATTTGAGCAAAATGCAGATCGACGCCTTGGTTTCCGAGGCCGACATCGGCGGCGTCGCCACCAACCAGAACGTCAGTTTTACCGTGGATGCCTATCCTCTTCGCACCTTCCGCGGCAAGGTCGGCCAGATCCGTTACGGACCCCAGACGAACCAGAACGTGGTGTGCTACGACGCGGTCGTGGAAGTCAACAATGCCGATTTGAAATTGCTGCCAGGCATGACGGCGAGCGTTTCCATCATCACCGCCGAGCGTGAAAACGCGCTCAAGATCCCGAACGCGGCCCTGCGATTCCGTCCGCCGGAAGGCGTTGTTGCGGGCACCAATGGCGTCGCCGCGGCGGAAAGCCCGGCACGAAACACCTCGACAACCGCCGGGAGCGGCGGCGGGATTCGGGGCGCCGGAGGAGGCCCCGGAGCGGGCGGCGGCCAGGGCGGTTCCCGGCCGGACAAGTCGAGTGCCCGCACGGTTTACATAGTGGATGCCACGAAGAATCCGGACCGCCCGGAATTGCGGCCCGCCAGGATCAAGACGGGAATCAATGACGGCGTGAGCACGGAAGTGATTGAAGGCTTGAAGGAAGGCGATCAGGTGGTGACCGCGCTTTTGAGCTCGTCATCCGACGCTGTATCGCGCCCGCCGAATCCATTTGGTGGCGGTCGAAGATTCTAACTTTGCGGCGGGCTTGAGAGCGATGTCGGAATGAGCGCGGTCATCCAACTCGAAAACGTCCGGAAGGTTTACCACACGGGCGAAGTGGATGTGCATGCCGTGCGCGGCGTGTCGCTGCAACTCGGGCCGGGCGAGTTTGTCGCCGTCATGGGCGCCAGCGGTTCCGGCAAATCCACGCTGATGAACATGATCGGGTGTTTGGATCGCTCGACGGAAGGGCTTTATTTCCTCGATGGCACGGACGTTTCCAAACTGAACCGGGATGAGCTGGCGGACATTCGCAACCAGAAAATCGGTTTCGTCTTTCAGGGATTCAACCTGCTGTCGCGCACTTCGGCGCTGGAAAACGTCGAACTGCCCCTGTTGTACTCGCATCCCCCTGTTCACGGCCGCGACCAGCGGGACCGCGCCCTGAACGCCCTGGAGATCGTCGGCCTCGCCGATCGGGCCGATCATCACCCGAACCAGCTCTCCGGAGGCCAGCAGCAACGCGTCGCCATCGCCCGGGCGCTCGTCAACCGGCCCGCGCTCCTGCTCGCGGATGAACCGACCGGCAATCTGGACAGTCAAACGAGCATTGAAATCATGGGCGTGTTTCAAAAGCTCAACCAGGACGGCATCACCATCGTGATGGTGACGCACGAGCTGGACATCGCCCGGTACACCCGGCGCACGGTCGTCATGCGCGACGGCCGGATCGTGACGGATGCCCTGGTGGAGAAGCGGCTGAAAGCCGAAACGGAGCTGCAACGGTTGCGCGAAGCCCAGCAGGCGGTTCAACTGGCGCCATGAGACGAATACTGGCCACTTTCAAAATCGCCGTGCGCGCCCTGCGCAGGAACAAATTGCGGACCGTCCTCACCATGCTCGGGATGATCATCGGCGTGGGCGCCGTGATCGCCATGGTCAGCATCGGCAATGGCGCGAAATCGCAGGTCGAAGCGCAAATCGCCAGCCTTGGCCAGAACGTTGTCATGGTTTTCTCGGGAAGTTTCTCCCGCGGCGGCATTCGCAGCGGCTGGGGTGGTGCCGGCACGCTGACGATCGATGATGCGGAAGCCGTTCAACGCGAGGTTCCGGGGGTGACGGTTCTGAGCCAGGAAGTCCGCAGCCGGGTACAGGTGGCCGCCGGCAACGAGAACTGGAACACACAGATTCAAGGCGAGTCAGCCGATTATTTCACCGTCCGGCAGTGGCCCATCGTTCAAGGCACGTCGTTCGGTGAACAGGACGTTCGCAGCGCGAACAAGGTGGCGGTGATCGGAAAGACCATCATGGACCAGCTTTACCCGGGTGAAGACCCGGTGGGCCAGATCATCCGCATCAAGAACGCCCCGTTCAAGATCACCGGAGTGCTCCTGGCCAAAGGACTCACCCCGTGGGGCCAGGATCAGGACGATGTGATCATCATTCCCTACACCAGCGCCATGAAACGACTGCTCGGCGTCACCACGTTGCAGTCCATCCTCGTCCAGACAGCCAGCCCGAAATTGCTCAATTCCGTGCAACAACAAATCATCGACCTCCTGCGCCAGCGCCACCATATCGGCCCCGGAAAGGACGACGATTTTACGGTGCGCAACCAGCAGGAAATCGCGGATGCCGCCACGGCCACCTCAAAAGTCATGACGATCCTGCTCGCCGCCATCGCCAGTGTCTCCCTGCTCGTCGGCGGCATCGGCATCATGAATATCATGCTCGTGAGCGTCACCGAACGAACCCGCGAAATCGGCATCCGCATGGCCGTCGGAGCCCGTGGCAGGGATGTCCTGCTCCAGTTCCTGACGGAAGCCGTCACGTTGAGCGTGATCGGCGGCGTCATCGGAATCGGCCTCGGCATCGGCGTGTCCAAGTTGCTTTCGGCGAAGATGAATTGGCCAACCCTGACCTCGCCTGGCTCCATAGTGGTCGCCTTTTTTTTCAGCGCCGCCGTGGGGATTTTCTTCGGTTTCTATCCCGCTCGCAAAGCGTCGCAGCTCGATCCCATCGACGCGTTGCGATACGAGTAAACCGGGCTAGAAGCAGGAATGAACGCGAATGAATGCGAAAGCGCTCGAAGCCCCGCCATCCAGCGGCGCAGTCCGGAGGCCCCACTTTTCCCCGCACCGCGAGACCCCGGTCGCCACGGCGGCGGCCCTCCGGCAGGAGGTGGAACGGACATCATGACGGTCGAGACGCTCCAGACGCACACGCCGGAACTTTTCCAAATGGCCGTAAAGCGGGCAGCGGACCTGTTGCGAGCCGGACAGGTGGTTGCCCTGCCCACGGAAACGGTTTACGGCCTTGCCGCCAATGCCCTGGACGCCGAAGCCGTCGCCCGGATTTATGAAATCAAAGGCCGCCCGGCGCACAACCCCATCATTGTTCACGTTGCCGGACTGGAAATGGCGCGGCGCTGCGTCGCAGAATGGCCGGAGCCAGCCGACAAACTGGCTGCGGCATTCTGGCCCGGCCCCCTGACGCTGGTGCTGCCCCGTTCGAAAGTAATCCCCGATGTTGTCACGGCCAGCGGTCCAACCGTCGGCGTGCGCTGTCCGAGCCATCCCATCATCCAGGCCGTCATCCGCGAATGCGGCTTTCCCCTGGCCGCGCCGAGCGCGAACCCGTCAAACCGGATTTCGCCCACGACCGCCGAGCATGTCCGCAAGCAACTAGGTGGAAAAATTTGCTGCATCGTGGACGGAGGACCTTCCCGGGTCGGGATCGAATCCACCGTGCTCGACCTGACAGCCGAGCCGCCGCGCGTCCTGCGCCCGGGCATGATCCACGAAGGCGCGCTTGCGGCCGTCATCGGCGCGGTGCGAAGCGGCACGCGCGGGGCGCCGGGCGGCGAAACACTCAGGAGCCCGGGATTGTTGCGGCGGCATTATGCGCCTCGAGCGAAGCTGGTGGTGTTGAGCTGGCGTGACGACGCGGATCTCAAATCTCAGATCTCAAATCTCAGATCTCAAATCTCCGATTGCCATCTCATCGCCCACAGCCGGGTTCCCTCTCCGGAAGGTTTCGGCCGCGTCAGCCTCATTCCCCACGACCCGGAAGCGTTTGCCCGCGCCCTGTACGCCGAGCTGCACCGGTGCGATGAAGAAGGGGCGGGATGGATCGTGGTTGAAGCCCCGCCCGAAACACCTGAATGGGCTGCGATCCAGGATCGCCTGAAGAGGGCGGGGGCAACATAATGTGAAACTTTTTTCTCCTTCACGGGTCCATTGGAACGGGGCCGGTGGGGTGAATTGGAACCGATAACTCCGTTGAAACAACACTTGTTTGACGAAATGAAACTGATCCACCACTCTTCGCACACGATGAGAGCCATGACTTTTTTGTCGGTTCTGCTTGCCAGCGGCCTGTCTGTTTCCGCCCAAACGAACACCGGCGAGTACGCCGCGCCCGGCACGGATGCCGCCTCCCCCGACCGGTATTCCCTGACGCAGACGAACGGCGCGGCGGCCAACGTCCGCATGTTGTCCTTGCAGGATTGCGTTCAACTGGCGTTGCAGCACAATCTCGACCTGCAGATAGATCGCTACAATCCGCAGGTGGCGCTGTTCGTCCTGAGGGCGGCTTATGGAGGGTATGATGTGTCGCTCTTTTTGTCGGGCGAGCACTCGCACAATGAAGGCATCCCGACCATCTTTGGAACGAACATTTTCACCGGCACAATTTCAGACCAAAACACCTTCAACGCATCTCTGGGCGGGGTCTCACCCATCGGCACAACCTACAGTCTCCAGGGCAACGCCAGCGATGAATACGGGAACTTTCCCGAAATCAGTTCCTCTTCGGCCTCCCTGTCCGCCACGCAGCCCCTGTTGAAAAACTTTTGGATCAACGCGCCACGGCTCAACATTCGTGTCGCAAAAAACCGGCTGAAGTACTCCGAACTCGGCCTCAAGCTGCAGATCATGGCCACGGTGACCGCCGTGGAATTTGCTTATTGCGATCTGATGTACGACCGGGAAAATGTGGTCGTGCAGCAGAAGGCGGTGGAGCTGGCCGAGCGCCTGGTAGCCGAGGACGAGAAGAAACTCGAGGTCGGCGCGCTGGCTCCGCTTGACGTGGATTCTGCCAAGGCCCAGGCGGCCCAATCCCGGGCGGCGCTCATCGCCGCCGGGAGTCAGTTGGATACTCAGGAGCGCGTCGTCAAACTCCTGATCACGGAGGACTACTCGAAATGGGCGGACGTTGTGCTGCAGCCGAGCGGGATGCTCACCGCGGTCCATAAAGTCTTCGACCGGCAGGAAAGCTGGAAGAGGGGGCTGACGCAGCGCCCGGAGCTGTTGCAGGCGAAACTCGATGTGGAAAAGATGGGCATCCAGTTGAAATACGATCTGAACCAGGTCTTTCCGGAGTTGGACGTGTTCGGAACCTACGGCTACAACGGCGGCGGCAAGGAGTTCAGCGGCGCGCTCTATGACCTCCAGCAGATGGACCGCCGCTTCTACACGTATGGCGGCCAGGTCACCATTCCCCTGGCAAATCTCTCAGCCCGCAACACCTACAAATCCGACAAGGCGACGAAGCAACAAGTCGTGCTCACGCTGAAAAAACTCGAGCAGACCATCATGATCGCGATCGACAACGACATCGGGACGATCCAGGCCGATTATGACCAGGTGCAAGCCACCACCGCCCAGCGCCAATACGAGGAAGCCGCATTGGATGCCGAGCAGAAGAAGCTTGAAAACGGCAAGAGCACGACCTACACAGTGCTGCAGGTACAGCGCGACCTGACCAGCGCGCGCGGCTCGGAAATCCAGGCGCTGGACAATTACAACAAGAGCCTCTCCCAACTCAGCCAGGACGAAGGCAGCACGCTCGAACGGCTCGGAATCGACTTGCAGGTTAAATAGCCGCAACACGTTGACTGCTCATTTCAATCGAACTCCGCCCATTTCCCCCGCTTGCATCGCGCCGGGCCATCTGCTATCCCCACAACGTAAATGACTAAAATCGGCAGCCGCATCGTCTAAAGCCCATGGCACCCGCCGCTTCTTCCCGGCCGCGGATTGTTGTGGATGGAAAATGCTTCCGGCTGGGTGCGGAGAAATTTCATGTCAAAGGCGTCGCTTACGGGCCCCTTGCGCCCGATGCGCCCGGCTCATTCTTCGCCTCGCCGCAACAAACCGCGCTGGATCTGGCGCAAATCCTCGAACTGGGGGCCAATCTCCTCCGCGTTTACCACGTGCCGCCCCGCTGGTTCCTCGACCTCGCGGCGGAGCGCCGGCTGAAAGTGCTGGTCGATATCCCCTGGAACCGGCACCTCTGCTTCGACTCCGAACCGCGGCGCCGCGAAGCGCGCGATGCCATCCGGCGCGCGGTCTCCGACTGCGCGCAGCACCCGGCCGTGTTTGCCTTCAGCGTGGCGAATGAAATCCCGCCGGACATCGTGCGCTGGGCCGGGGTCCGGGCCGTCGCGGACTTTGTCGATGAACTGGTCGGCGAGGCCAAACGGGCGGATCCGCAGTGCGTTTGCACGTTCACAAATTTTCCGCCCACCGAGTTCCTGCAGCCGCAACGTCCCGACTTCGTCTGCTTCAACGTTTACCTCCACCAGGAGCGACCGTATCAGAATTATCTCGCGCGGCTCCAGATGATGGCGGACGCCAAGCCGCTCGTGCTCGGCGAATTCGGCATCGATTCGCTGCGCGAGGGGGAGGCGCGGAAGTGCGAGACGCTCGCGTGGCAGATTGAAGACGCCTTCCGCGGCGGACTGGCTGGAGCGATCCTTTTCAGCTACACGGATGAATGGTTCAGAGACGGGCGCCTGGTC
>Ga0187860_1000339_pt1 | contig 46317 bp, 46 predicted proteins | sample June2016WEW_10_4_FD_132981 | JGI IMG/M metagenome (GOLD analysis project Ga0187860, IMG submission 132981) | Peatland microbial communities from SPRUCE experiment site at the Marcell Experimental Forest, Minnesota, USA - June2016WEW_10_40 | ecosystem: Environmental > Terrestrial > Soil >...
ATATTATTTCATACATTATTTTAGAAACCTCTATTAACTTTAGAACTTTTTGTATCTACGAAAGTCTTGTTGTTATACTCAAACAATCTTTTCATTTTTTCTAAAGCAGGATTATTGCTTTCAACAATAACTTCTTTTTTATTGGGAGCAAAAAATATTTCTTTAGCTTCATTAATATAAAATTTATGATTATTAATAATATAAGCAACTTCTTCGTTAATTTTCATAATATTACTACTTGTATTACCAAAACCTGCAGTATTGATTTCTAATAAAGTATCAATATCAACATCTCCAAGTTCATTAGCTTCGCTTAAATTAAAATTAATAAAATGTGTTTTATTAATACCATCAATATATTTACCGGCTATATTGTATGCTTCAGTTTTAACTGGTTTATTATAGCCAACTTTATATTTATCATATTGATCAACTTCATTACCATTATCAATTGGCTGAGTATCCTTGTTATATTGTGGCATTTTAGCTAAATTATCATATTGTTTATGTTTGATGTCTGTAAAATATTTACCCATTTCTTTTTCAGTACGTTCAGTAAATTTTTTACCTGGATCATTATCATAAACTATTGATTGTTGACCTTTTCTAAGTGTATTATATTCGTCTTGTTCGCTGTCAGTTAAATTTCTTTTTATGATTTCATCACCCTTTGGTTTATCAATATTACTATCACCAACATTTTTCAAAGCTTCACCATCAGTTGTTTCCAATTCTTTATCTTCTAATTTTTCAGCAAGTCCATGAGGATCTTTAACTTCAACTCCACCACTAACTTTAACTGCATCTGTTTTATCTTTAATATCATTTTCCTTGGCTTGCATTTTATTCATAAAATTAATTGTTTGTTCGGTATCAGATTTTTTAAAATCAGATTTAAAATTTTTTCCATTATCAGTTTTTAATCTGTCCAATAAAACTATTGCAGAAGGTTTACGATCTTCTTTTAAAACATTCATTGTTTCAGTTATATAATTAAGTTCTTTGTTTATTTCGTTTAGTTCTTCAGTTTCTATCATAATCTTGGTTTTATTAATATTTTCTTTTATTGATTCCATTTTCATCATACTAGCCGAACTACTACTATCTATTCCGCCAGCATCTGGATTAACACCACTTACACTTGAATTATCTGTTTTATTTGCCATAGTTTCTTCACTAGATTTGTCATCTATTATTGAAGATTCTTCTACCGGTTCAGTTTTAGTTTCCGGTTGAACTGGCTCAAGTTCATCAATCAATGAAATTATATGTAAAAGTAATTCTTGTTCTTTTGTTTGTATTTGTCCCGTATACGATAAATTTTCTTCCAAATAGAAATTAATCAATTCTTTGAGAGTGGCAACACTAATATCTTTAGAATTAGCATAATTTGTAATATCTTCTACAGTTTTTAATTTCATAGCATCTGCTAAAATAATTCTTAATGGAAGTTTTTTAATTATTGATCTCAATAAATAAAAATCTGCTTGATCTTCTTTAACGACATGTTCTGGAGCATTTTTTACTCTTGAAGATGCAAAATCACTAACATCACTCGGTTTCATTTCTGCAGCACTTTTTTTTGCTTCTGGACTTGCATTTTTAGCAGTTCCCGCTTGAATACCTTTGATTAATCCCATAAAGCGTTGCTGAGCTTTAGATTTTGAAACTTCATCTATTTCTTGTTCTTTATTTTCGTTGTTCATATTTTCTATTTTTTTTACTTTTCCGTCGCCCATATATTTAACCGAATTAACTATTCCATCGTCAGACAAATTTTTATTATCTGGATGAGGAAAATAGCTATGTTCATCTTTCATATCATGCATAAGCATATCTCTATCGGATGGTTCCATGTTATGAATGTCCTGAGAAATATAAAGTGAGGTAACATCCTCAATATCATCTGATTTTTTTTGTTCTGAATCTGGTTTTAATTTTTCAACACTTAAACCCAATCCTTTATTATTAGAATTGTGAATATCATGAAAATCATCATTCATTTTATCATAAAAACCTAAATCTGATTCATTTAATTGCTGAACATATTCTTCAAACACTTTAGCATCGTTCAAATAATTTCCTTCTTGAATTATTGTACCACCCTTATACATTGGTTTTTTGGCGTTTCTGCTCTTACTCGGATCAGATGCCCATATACTTGGTTGGCTGTATTGACCCGAAGATGAAGATGTTGTAGATTCATCAATTGGTTTTACTTGAGGATTATCCAAAGCTTGTACAAACGCACCCGATGATCCACTACCTGTAGTTTCTTCAACTTTTTTTTCTTCAGGTTTATTTGAGTCTGGATGTGTTGCAAGCACTTGCTCTTTATGAGCTTTATCTTTGTTTACTAATTTGTCAACCATATTTATTCCTGTCTTATCTCTACGTTTTTTTTCTATAGGTCTGGCATTTATATATTTTTGAATATTTTTTTTATCTGTTAACACATAGTCTTTGAACAACATAACCAATACGTTCTCGTTATAATGGGTCCCAAGTTCACCTTTTTTAGCTATAAGTTCGTCATATTTAGCATGTAAAATCGGATCTTCATGGGCTAGGCGTTCCATTTTACCTGAATCATATATTTTTTTTACCAATTCTTCTTTTTCAGAAATCACACTCCCGTTTTCGTGAATACCGTGAGAATCCATTGTAGTATTCAAATTCTTATCGAATGCCTTAGCTTGTGGTGTTATTGGTTTAGGTAATAAACTATCCATTTTATTTTATATTATTTAAAATTATATCGTGTTTGAACCACATCCCTTGAAACATGGAAACCAGTGACTTGTGTATGAGTGAAACAATTTCATTATGAGTTAAATTATTTGATTCTGCTACTCGTTTTTTTATTTCTTTATCAAGTTCAGAAAGAATAAATTTTTTTATTGAACTATCTATTAAAGTTTCAATTTCTTTTTTTGTTAAATCAATGGCCACGTATAAATATTTATTATAAATACTTTATAAAATAATAAAAGCATATTCTGAGGAATATGCTTAAAATTTTGTGAAATTAATTTTTATTGTTTATTTAGTATGAATCAACCATCCAACTATAAATCCTCCAACAATCCCTTCTGCTATATGTCCATTAGTTTTAAACCAAGTTCCTAATTTATTCCAAAATGTAGGATTTAATTGTTTTTTTTGCAATGTTGGAATTGCATAACTATCTATATTTGTGACGGCCATATACTTATTACTATTAGTAATTGTAAAACTAATTGGATAATTTAAAGATTTATTATTGTCCCATTGAAATGTAATAAATTGGGTATTGGGAAAATTAAGATAATTAAAATTAATTCCGGTCTTAAGATTTAAATTGAACGGTCTTGCATTAGTAACTGTGATATCAAATTGCATGTCTCTGACCGAATCTTCAAAAGTAATTGTATTATCTTTAGAATCATAAGTTCCAGAGGTAATATTCATTAATGAATCAATTTTTAATTGAGATTTAATTAAAGCGGCACTAATTATGTTAGTATTATTTTCACTGGTTTTAATTTTATACACAAGTTCTTTTTGATTTAACGTAAGAATTTTTGTACTATCTTGAAGTGCCGATATTGTTGTTTGTAAAGTAAGTTTTTCCGCAATCAAATTTCCATATTTATCTTTATAAAAATGAATTGTATCATTTAATGCTTTAGCTAAATTTTCAGCACTTATTATTTTTTGTTCTTTTGCATTGACAATATTTCTGTGACATTGATATGCTGATATGGTTAACAATAAAACTAAAACGCTAATTAAAATGGTTTTAATACTTGGTTTAGGTATTTTAGACCAAAAACTTGATTTTGTTGTGGTTGTTCCACTATTTGTAGTCATTGTTTTAATTTTTATACTATAAGTTTATTTTATCTTCCCAACCATTAATAGTATAACTTCCTTCAGAAGAAATAGGCATAAATGTTTCGGGATCATATTCAATTTTTTTAGGTATTACTTCACCACAGAATTTACAAACTTCCGTGTTTGGGCAAATGCTTCCGACTCGCCACATATAATTTACCAATTTTGTTTCTTCATGTTTACATACTTTACGAATTTCATCAAGTCTATCGTTACCATCCTTAATAGTTTTGTAGATAGCTCGAACTTCGTCATAAATAATTTTATTTTCTTTTGTCATAGGTTTAAAATTTTATTCTTGTTGTAATACCGAATCTCGCCAGTATTTATAAAAAACATCATAATATTGTTCAATTCTTTTTAAAATTTCACTATTCTCAAGGATATTGGAGTCAAAATCTTCTAAATAATCTACATTAAATCCAGCATTGGATTCATCCGCAGTTACTTTATAAGTAAAAGCAATTTTTCCATCAATAATGCCGCCGAACCAGACTTTTTCACGATTTACTTCTAATGGTTGATATTCTATAACTACCTTAAGATCTTTGAAATAATCATTCATTTTTGATTCTTCCTCATTTTGATCATACATGTTTTTTAAATCTCTTGGATTATCTTCCTTAAGCAATCTCATATGTCTAACCATATCCTGAACACTACTATTTTCATTTAAAATTTTAATTTCAACCTCGTTAATGTCTGATGTTTTTTTACCTCGCATCAAGTTTATACTTTTTTTAATATCTATAAGATTATAATTTGTACTCATTTATTAAGCTTTTCAATAAATACTTTAAAAAATTATATTATTTTATTTTACTAGTTTTATCATTTTTTATATTATACAAAACACAATAATCGAAATATAAATCAGAAAACCAATCTTCTATTGTTGATTTACATTTATACATTTGTAGTAATGAATTGTTATAAAAATTTAAACTTCTTTCTTTAATTATAAATTCTGAAAATGTTATCATATCTTTCATTTTGTCTTATTTTTATCATTTATTTTTAGTTTACTATTAAAATCATCAAAGTTAAAGCTAGGATTTAAATCATAACAATATTTGTAATAGTTACTTCTGCAAACAATACCATCGAAATCTACAGTATTTTCGTGAAAGAAGTTAAAACCAACACTTTCACAAGGAATATTAAAATCAGCACATAATTTTTTACATAACCATATTAAAGATTTATATTGTTTATTAGGATATTTTTCCCAATACTGATATTTATCCCAAACTTTTTCATAAACATCTTCATTTTCACATTTTTCACCCATCCAATTAAAATATTCGCCATTTTCATATAAAATAATTCCCATATTTTCTAAGACAATAGTTATTCCAATTTGATCTATTTGTTCTATACCCATAAAATTGGTATAATATTTAGGATCATAATGTTCATATATTTCGCCGGTTCTACTAATAGAATAACAACTCCAATTATAAGAATCTGGAACATTAACTTGTCTTATAATATGATAGTTGCTTTTTCTATTTGAAGCACATATTATAATTTGAGATTTTTCTTGCTCATCCTTATAATAATTTTCGGTATGATAACTAATTTTATCTATGTGAAATCCGGCCATTTTATATTTTTATTGTTTTTTACACGATAATTTTTCCACATTAAATGCGCCAAATGTTAATACAACAAAATATATCACCCATAAAATGGTATGAAACCATCCATTTATTCTATGAGTTTCAACGTGTGTTGAAATTGTTTGAGTTGTTATTATATCTCCGGCTAATTTATGTTCACACAAATAAAAACCACACAATACTAATATCAACAATAACACATATCCTATTATTAATTTAAGATTGTTTTTCATTTCTTTATTTTTTCAATAATTGTATTAAATAACATAAAAATAATTAGAAGAACGAATGGACAATAAATTAAAATTTCGTGTACATTACTTAATATTATTTTATGCCCAATTGAAGCTGACTGTGCGGGAATTATATATGTTATTGTTTTATCACCGATATGAATATATAGTAATGACCACATTGCCCACATAAACGACCCAATTAAAAACCAACCATAATTTTTGTTAACGAAAGATGTTATTTTTTTCATAATTATTTAATTTTTGTTTGTATTAATATTATTGTGTAATTCCATTATTTCGTTTTCTCTGTTCATTTCGTCGGCCATTGATCCTTGGCTTAAAACTTTATTAGCTATCATACCACCAATAGCACTCCAATTATCTTTAAGAAATTTTTCTCCTTCGTCTGAAGCATACCAAAATAAAAATCCTTCCCATGTTTTTTCAATATTTTCTAATATTTTTATATTTTCTTCTTCATCATCTCGGAAACAAATAAATTTATTAGCAAAGATTTGAATTAATTTTTCACCATTTCTCATTTCTTCAAATGCCCAATAAAAAACTCCCATTGGAGAATCTTCTTCATTCTTCACCTTAAAATAAACTTCTCTTGCTGTTGTTGTCATGTTATATATTTTTAATTTCTTTATCAGAAATATCAAATGGTAAAAAAATTGCTTTCGAAAACGTTTCACTTTCTTCTTCTGTACACCATCTATAAAAATTAGGTTTATTTTCTACTTCAATCATTTTATTTATGCTTTCTTCATCATTATGAAAATCAATAAACAAAATATATGGTTTCATATTAAATTGAGCATAAAAAATATTAGCCACTGGACATATTGGTAAATGTTTTTCTTTAAGTTTTAAATAAATTTCTCTCGTTGTCATTATTATCTTATTTTAAAATTAATTCTTTTGTAATATTAATATTTTCCATAAGTTTTATTCTATATTATCCAATATGTTAATAGTATCATCAGCTTTATCCACTATTTTAAGTGCTTCTTCATAACTTAAATTAATAAATCTACGTTTGCCTTGTATAATAAATATTTTAAAACTATCCATATCTCTTACAAATTCTTCAACAAATTTATTAGGATTTGGAATTCTTGTTTTTTCTTTAATTAGTTCTTTTAATGTTGAAACTGCAGTTATTTTTTCACCAACCTTGAGTTCGCCATTTTTGTAAATATATTTTAATATTAATTGATATCTGTCTCGTTTTACGAAAGTCTTTTCCATTTTGTTATTGTTCAAATAATAAACCTTGATGTCGTAATTTTCATGATACCAAATACCTAAAATAATCAAAAATTCTATTGTTGTTGATAATAGAACAAATAAACATATGTTAGTTATGTCTTCATTTTTATTATTATTAACCTTAGTTTCACCTTCTTTTTTTATCTCACTGATTTTAAGAACAAGATTAGAACCAATTTCTTTTATTTTATTATCATTCTCACTTATTTGCTGGGTATTTTTATCAATAATTTCTTGATAATCTTTTCTAATACGAGTTTGCCTTACATCAGTATTAATAAGTTTTTCTCTTATTGTGGAATTATTATCTCTTAATTTCGTATTGTCAATAACATAAGTATTTTTATCATTTTCAGCTACTTTAGTTATACTATCAATAACTGCCAAATTATTATTCACGATAGTTGTATTAATGGTTTTACTGGTTATTGCAAAATTTCTTGCTCCACTTAAACTAAAATAAAAACTAATACCAATAACTAATAATGTAATAATAAATTCACCAACAATACCAGCACTAATTTTATATTTATTTTTAATTAAATTAAATGCTAAGGGTTTAATCAACATTCTCTTCAAATATTCAAATAATGCTAAAATTAGCACCGTTATAACACCTGCACCTATGGTGGCATTAGTCTCTGAATGTGCGCCAATAGTTTTATATAATGCAGGATACAACAAAAAATATGCAAAAAATATGCTTGCAATATTTCCTACCCAACTAATAATCCATAAAAATTTTTTCTTACCTTTATTTTTTTCTTCAAAGTCTTTATTTTGAAACTTTGCCCTAAGTTTCTCGTATCTACTAAATTCCATTATATTATATCATTAAATTTAATTATAAAACTACAACATAAAATTTTATTTTACAAATATAAAACTTATATTTGATATCTCCAAATCTTTTATGCTAAATTTTTAATTATTCTATACTAAGAGTTGAAACACCACGCTCGTCTTTAAAAATAGAAATAATATAATCTGGAGAAACTTCGTGATTGTGTTCAATAATTATAACTCTTCTCATTTTAGTTTTAATTGCTTGGATAATTTCATTAAATTCAGAAACGGAGTTCCCGATCAATTTCCCCATTACTTCATCTAAAATAAAAAGACTTGATTTAGATCTGGTGTTTATCTGAATCAGCGAATATTTCAAAGCTATTGCAGCTAATGTTCTTTCTTTACCAGAACCAGAAATTGCATCAATTATAGCATCTAAATTATTGTAATATGCTAATTTCAGGCGTAAATCTTCAACATCTAACCAAACCTTAAAATCAACATTCGATAATAATTCGCTTAAATAAGCATTAATTCTAGGTATTATATTATTAACCAGCAATTGACGAGGTATACCATTTCTATTGATTAATTTTTTATACAATTCAAACATTTCATCCCTTTTTTCTTGTTCTTGAAAGTTTTTAATAAGGTTGGTAAGTTCTTCAATCTTACTATTATTCATTATTATTGAATTATTTTTATTATTTAATTCTTTATTTAAATTTTCCAATTCAATTTCTAAAGCTTTTAATAATTCCTTGCCCGCTTTAATTTTATTTTCAATATTTTTATTTTCTTCTATCTGAACCAAAGAATTATTATATTTATCTATTTTATTTTGATGAGCATCAATTTTTAATTGATCATTTTCAATTAGGATTGGAATTTTATCGATCTCGTTTTGAATATTTTTTCTTTTTTCAACATCATTTTTCTGATTAGTTAATTCACCAATCTTTTTAAGTGTTAATTCCATTTCCACAGTCAGAGAATTGATATTTGAATTGATTTTATTTATATCATCATTATAATTAGATATAATTATTTTAATAGTTGGGATGGTTTTGTTTTCAATAATTTTTATTTCTTTACCCTTAGTAACCATTTCATCATTAATTGTACTGATTTTATTATTCGTTGCCTCAATATCATTATTCAATGCAATTGTTTTATTACCATTATTTATAATATTATTTTTAATTACAGATATGTTATTTTTTAGATTGTTTAATTTATTATCTATTAATTTTTGTATTTCTTCAGTAAGATGATCAACATCTAAATCTTGTCCACACAATGGGCAAATTTTAGATTTTAACAAATTATCAAGTTCGGATTCTTTTTCAATCAATTCCTTATTTAATTGAGTTTTTTCATCATTTTTTTCAACTATTTGTTCGTTTAGTCTAACCAAATAATTTTTTTTATCGTTTAAATCTTCTCTCAATTTAGAACCTTCTTTTTTTACTGTAAAAATTTTACCGTTTTCAATTTCTATTTTATGATCTTCATCGCTTATTTTTCTTAAAATATCCTTTATTTGTAATTTTAACAAATTTTCTTTTTCTTTATGTTTTTCTTTAATTTCAATCAACTCTTCCAACTCTTTTTCATTATATGACTCTGGCAATAATTTCATATTTTCTTCATAAGCAATTTTTTTACCCTTTAAATCATTAATATTATCACCATATAATTTTATATTTCTCCTAGTATCGTCAATATTTAAATTATAAATTTCATCATCAATCTTATTTAGAGATTTAACCTGATTCTCAACATATTCATTTCCTTTTACAATTCTATTTTTTAATTCAGGTAATTTGTTGACATTAATGTCATCTATTTCAGAATTTAAAAGTTTATTATTTTCTTCTATTTCATTAATATTGGATTTCGTATTTTCAACATTGCAAGTAATTCTAAATTTAGAATTTATATCCTTTTGATATTCTTTAAATATCTCCAATTTTTTATCAAATAAATCCAAAGAAGCGTCATACAATATGGAATCAATGAAAACTGCCTGGTCGTTGGATAATATGTTATTTATGTGATCACCAGTAGTCAAGCTGCAACGTAAGAAATTATCATAAGTTCCAATAATTGTTTCGATTTGTTTTTGAGTGCGATTACGATCTTCATCGTTTAATTTATCGATTTTATTATCATCATTCAACTCATCATTAGAATTCTTCAACAAATAATAATTAACTGTTGTTGGTGCTCCTGTGATTTCACCACTTTTATTTTTATTAATTACTGTTCTTCTCCTAATTCCATAAAATTTTTGATTAGCAGAAATGACTGCTTCAGCTTCACAGAAATTAACATCTATCTTATCATTAATATATCTTTTATCACCAAATTTTTGCTTAGTTTCAGTTTCGATAGTTTTGGAAAATAAAATATATGTTAAAATTTTCAAAAAGGTTGTCTTACCTGCAGTATTTTGACCAATTATTTGATATATACCGTCCATACCATCCCAATTAATTTCAATATCTTCATAACTCATGAAATTTTTGGCTTTTAATCTCAATACATCCCATTCTATATTAGTAATTTCATCAACGGTTTCTAATCTATTTCCAATTTCATCATTTAATTCAAGAATTTGTTTATTGGTTTCTTCATCAACACCAATTTTTTTCAAATAATCTGTGAATATTGCGTGTTGAACAGCTTTATCGTTTATGTTTAATAAGGTTTCATTCTGAATAACATCTAATTTATCTTGTTCTAAAAATTCAGATTTATGTGCCAAACTAATAACACAATCACCATATTTGGATTTCAAATAGTCGCTTATATGTCGTTCATTTTCTTTCGTCTTACTTGCCGGTAACGTCCTCCAAATCACTCTCATTCTCATATAAGGAGTAGGATTTTCAATCTCAAAATCCAATTCCGAAAAATTCGTGTAAGGATTAACCACCATAGATTTAAAAGAGTAATTATTATATATTGGAACTTCTTTAACTGTTTTATCCTGAATATTCCACAATAAATAACCATGGAATGACGAATCTCCTTCACTGAAATCTTGGGCAATTAACGAACCAGAATAGGCTTTCGTATGATTCTTATCTAAAAACTGTTGCAGGTGAATATCTCCATAAAATCCATAATCTGACTTAAAATCACTTATTTTATAATAAGTTTTAGAATCAAATTCAAAGCCAGAGGTACTTTTTGATCCAGTTATAGGATCATGAAATAAGTCAATATAAGTCTTGCCTTCATTTTTTTTATATTTCTTATGTCTAAGCCATGGATTATTATTTTTTTCACCGTGTTTCCAAACCGCCCAAACAACGTTTTCATCTTCAAAAAAATCAGTTTCATTGAGGTATAATATGTTGGGGTTGTTTAAAATCTCCACAATTGCTTGTATACAATCAATTCTACTCAGATGACTCTTGCGGATGTCGTGGTTACCTCTGATAATGACGACTTTAGCAATTTCAGATAGATTGGTTAAAAAGTTGGCGGCAAGAATAAGTTGTTCGGATTGTAAATCTAAAAAATCATGAAAAAGATCACCCACAATAACGATTCTGTCTGGGCTAGTTTTAGATAGACTTTCGTATAATTTTTCAAATACTTCGCAATATTCTTCGTGGCGATTGGTGGCTTTACGGATGTGGATATCACTTAGGTGAACTATTGATTTTATCATAATAGTATAATGTTTTTGTATATAATACGGCAAAGATAAGTAAAAAGTTTCACATAAGCAAGGATTTCGTATTAATATTCTATAAAATAATATAATTAGATTTTAGATGAAAAAGTGTTAATTTTCAATTGTAGACAATTTAAATTCTATAACAATATAATTAATAATCAGACTGCATCTTTCATACACTTTTTAAATTCTATAATAATATAATTAAAAAAATTACGAATTAATTGATGGTATAATATCAGATGCATTTAAATTCCACAATGGTATAATTAAAACAATCCGAATGTTAACACCAATTACAGTTATACTTTATTTCAATTCCACAATGGTACAATTAAAACAAACTAATTTTAGCAATTCGGGTACTACATTAAATTAATTTCAATTCCACAATGGTACAATTAAAACAATGAAGTTTGCACCTGCCTGAACGCACACTAATTTATTTCAATTCCACAATGGTACAATTAAAACGAATAAATATGGTAATGGACAATTTATAATGTTTAGATTTCAATTCCACAATGGTACAATTAAAACGCGGGAAAATCCAATGTTTATCGTTATTACAACGGCATTTCAATTCCACAATGGTACAATTAAAACGATATAGTCTCACTAGCACATTATTATAAACAGAAATTTCAATTCCACAATGGTACAATTAAAACTATGAAAGTGCAGTTAGTGCCTATAAATCTATGGTATTTCAATTCCACAATGGTACAATTAAAACTGCAATCTTATCAAATTTTACTTCGATTGTTCTAACATTTCAATTCCACAATGGTACAATTAAAACGAATAAATATGGTAATGGACAATTTATAATGTTTAGATTTCAATTCCACAATGGTACAATTAAAACTAACTACAACATAACGTTTGTCCATTTCAGCAACATTTCAATTCCACAATGGTACAATTAAAACCAAAATATTGAAATTATTCTTATAACCAAATACATCATTTCAATTCCACAATGGTACAATTAAAACATAAATTTAATGTTGATATGAATAATATTAAATGTAATTTCAATTCCACAATGGTACAATTAAAACTTTTACACCACACCAGAACGCTTTTGCGTAACTCTATTTCAATTCCACAATGGTACAATTAAAACCTGGGTGGACCAGGTAAACAACAATGTTCATTATGAATTTCAATTCCACAATGGTACAATTAAAACGCAATACTGGCAATATCAAGATTTGTTGTAGGTAAATTTCAATTCCACAATGGTACAATTAAAACTGAGATTGAAGTAAAAGAATAGGCTTGCCATTTTGATTTCAATTCCACAATGGTACAATTAAAACCCGTCAAATCATACGAAATTCAACGCTTTATTTATTTTTTATACGAAATTCCCACAATATCAAAGAACTTAAAATAATGTAAATAAATTATTTATTGTGTTGTCGGTTCCCAACAAATTTTATATAATTGAAAATCGACAACAGGTTATTCTTTTAAATTTCCAGGTTCGCCTATCATACGAAATTCAATATATTGCTTTTTACCCGTATATTGGTTTAAGCCACAATAAATACCTTTTGTTTCATCACTTTCTACGGATTCATATCCAGGATAATCCTCATTAAAATCTTCTAAGCTGTTGAGTTCTAACATTTTTATGGGAAGAAGTATATCTTCATTTTTGCACAAGCACACATGTTGTTCCATTGCTATATTAGCATCTTCGGCATTGTTAAAGATTAGATAAAGTTCTGGATATAAAAGATATCCCCTATTAATTATACTTGATTGCGCTTTAAAATAATGGTTTTTATTTCTGTTATCAATCTTTCTTTCAAAATTAATACTTTTAGTTGATTCTTGCTGCCAAGTTGTCCCTAAAAATGATAATCGATAACCCATAATTTTATTAAGTTTACCATTTTCATTTTTTAATAATTCTGGGAAAATTTTTATTTCTATACCCATTAATATGGATGGTGAAAGATAATAATTACTTCTAGTTTTGGAGTCTCTTACCGCACTCCATGGCTTAATAAACCCAAAATCGCCTTTAAAAATTGTTATATATATCATAATATTTATTTTTTACAATAAAAAACCCAGACAGCTGCCGGTAGAATTACCAGCACCGACTTCATAAATAAACTTAGCAATCTCAGGTTTATTAGTATTAACAATTACTGAGCATGCTGAAGTTTTATTATTTATTTCTCCAATTTTAATCCATTTTATTTTTTTAAAATTACATTCTTGATTAAATGAGATATCGAAATCATTCGGATCAATATTAAACTTAAAATCATTAGCTTTTTTTAATATAATATTTTTTAATAATTTTGAAGTTATTTCTGGTTCATCGTTAGCTGTATAGTAAATATTTTCCTTAGTTACATAATTTTTCTGCTTTATTAAAATTGGTGATTTTGTCTTAAAAACATATCGTCCATTAACTTCTTTTAAAACATAATCAACTATTTTTATTTCTTTTAATACCATTCCATATATAAAATCAACATTATTATATACACCCCTAATAAAAGAGTTTAGGAACTGTATGTCTGGTGACGAAACATACCAAATAGCACCGTCATTAAAATTTAAATATTTTTTAATTTCACCTCTTTTATTTCCATGTAAGAAACTAGTAGAGTATATTGAAATTTTATCATGATACTCATTATTTTCACCCAATACTTTATGAAGATAGCCATTTATTTTAGAAACATAATTAAATGGAACCGGTTCTGTATTTTTCGTAAATTCGATTTGTAATTTCATATTATTAAATTTTAAGAGATTAATTATAATATTCTAAAATTCTATTTGTTATATCTGTAACTGCGTCATCTATTGCGGTATAGGATGTTTCCGCACCAATCACATAACCATTAAGTAAGTTTGTCGAATAAATAATAGTATTTGGATATTTATTATCAATTACTAAATATGCAGACTTCTTTTCAGTTTCATCATTTAAATCAGCACGAATACTATTTGCAATCTCATTAGCATTATTAGAAATTGAAATTGAGAGTAGCGGCATGAGATCAAAAGTTCTAGACTGATTTGAGCTGATTTGCCAGTTAATAATTCCATGAGCTATTGCTTCGGCATATTCTTTATGAAATTTCTTGGGCAATTGAAGTGATCTTCCAAAGATTGTATTAGCCTCAGTCCAACCTAAACTAATTAGTTCCTTAACAGTATCTTCACTTATTTCAGGATCATTAATCGCTAAAGACACATTAAACAATCGGCGTAAATCGATGCAAACATCATATTTAAATAATCCATTTGCCCTATCTTTCCCACTAATTAATTTACGTTTAGATAATGATAAATTGTTTTTGTTTAAAAAATTTCTAATCTCATCTTCATTAAGAATTTTATTTTTAGAATCTTTAATAACAATTTCTTCATCAATGCTTTCACTTCTATCAAAAGTCATCGATTTTTCGTTAACCAACGATCCAAGTAATGGATGAATTACTGTTAACGCTGAAATAGATAGCGGACTTCTACGTTTATATGCTTTTTCAGCAACTTCCGCATTTGAAGTTTCTTCATCTTCAGTAGCTTTATCATTTTTTTTAGGTGCAGACATCCAGCCACCCAATAATTGGTCAGCATACTTAGGATTACAAGGTTGAGTAACCTCTTTTTGTTTAAGTTTGTTGGCATCAGTAAGATAATTAAATGTTAATGGTGCATGACGAACATTTAAAACTTCCAACATTAGTTCTAACATAGAACGTTTTGTTTGTTGGCCAGAAGCAAACGGTAATTGAGCATTGAAAATTTTATCCCAATACTTTTTTTGATCATTATCTACACAGAAAACGGTGAAATCGACTTTTCGCAATCCGCGAACATAAATAAAATTGTTTCTCATAATTTAAAATTTTAAAGTTATTAATTATTATAGTTTATTAGGGTGAATTCAAATTTAATTAAATGCATTAATTCATCTAAATCATATTTATGTTTAGATGCCAAATCTTTAAGTAATAATATTTTATCAATGTCTGAAATTGGGAGATTTATGTTTTTTGCAATATTAATAATTTCGATGATTGAAGCAAGAATCTTACTAAATTTGAACGGAGGTTCAAATAAATCAGCCACTAGTGTTAATCCTTTATTTTTTCTTTGTGAATATTGAAATGCGTGCAACTGTAAAGCGATTTCTTTTACTAATTCTTCTATTCCTATTTCATTTAAATTTGCCATAATATAAAGTTTATATAATTTATTACTAAGATTATTTTCAAACAAACTAATGTATTGTTTTTTTATTTTAATTTTATCATCAGCAGTTTTATGTTGTTTTTCTTCCATCTTTAATAAATTTGGTTTTAATGCTAACATACCAATCGAACCAAATTCACAAATTTTATCTATAGAATAAGCAGTACCCCAAATTTTTTCATATAAATCTGATTTAGTTAAAAAATCATTAGAATTAAAATATTCTTTACAAAAATTTAAAAAACTTGACAATTTCTTAATCTTAATTAATATATTTCCATACGTAATATTGGATTTATCTAATTTAAATGCATATGTATTAATAATTTCACTATCTACATGTTGAGATATGTTAAATAAAAATTTAACCCAAGATATAGATTTTAGTATATTTAATTTAGAATCGTAAGTGTTGGAGTTATTAAACGGATTAAATTTGATATCTGGATATTCATCATATTTATTTTTTAACCATAAAGTATTCCATTTAGCAATTTCTTTTCCAGTATATTTATCATATAATTTTTCAGAAATTAAATCTCGATATTTTTGCCAACCTGTATAGATATCATATAAAATATTTTCATCGTCAAATAAAAAATTTATACCGTGTAAGTAAAGAGAAAGGCCATAACCTATCCAACTCAAATAAATTTCATTTTCATCTATTTCATAATTATGAGTTAATGAAATATTAAACGATGTAGCAGAACATAAATCAGTAGCAGCTCCACCAACAAACATACTAGAATCAATATTACCATTTTTTATCTTATTAAAAAATTGGTTTAATATAATATCTCTACCTTCAGGAGTTAGTCTATTTTTTTTAGCTACGGGGTTATATTGATTAAATGGAGAATTCATTACATGTAAACACGATTTTTCATTTGCAAAAAAAAGAGGATAAAAAATAGTAACAAAAAATTCTTTAGGTGATAAATTTTTATTTTCCTTTTCATTAAATTTCTTTAGAAATTTTTTACCGTAGTGAGAGATTATCATAATTATTGGTTTTAATTTTTATTCCACAAAGATATACCAAGTGTATGATATATGCAAGAAAATTTTTATATTTTTGACGAATGTTATTATTTTGGCGATTAATACATAAAAAGCGTAGATTAATGGTTTTATAAACATAAACCCAAATCATTGGTATAAAAATTATGTGAAATTATAAAGGGCTTATTTTTAGATTCTTGTAATTGTTTTAGATTTAATTTTTGAATGCTACGATAATCAACAGGTATTTCCAACATTAATTTTTTATCCGAATTTGATTTTTTATAGAGATCAACATCTGAATCTAAAATAATGCTAACTGATGTTATTCCCAATTCATCTAAAAGCAATGATTTAGAATTATGTTGAAGCTTATGTAACGAATTAAATTCACCATCATTAAAAATTGTGGCGACATCTACTGAAAGTATTTCGATATCTGGATATACAAAATCTATTAATTCCTGTATCTTTTTCCCTTCCAATAACTGATTATCTGGTAAGATTACGTATGTTTTATTTAAAACATCTAAACCATATGGTAATGCATCACCCTCACTTTTAGGCGGAGCAAGAAGATAAATATGTTTTAATTCTTTAATTGGTCTAATTCTATTTATTCTACCGAATCGTTGAATCAGAGAATCTATTGGGGCAACATCGGTTATTAATAAATCAAATGATATATCTAACGAAACCTCTACTACTTGAGTAGATATTACAATGGCTGATTCATTTTTTTTATTTATTTGATATAGAATTTTTTCTAATTCTATTCTTCTTTCTCGTTTAAATCTACTATGTAACAACAATGTGGTAATATTTGGATAAAATTTTTTTATTTTCCTGTAAATTTCTTGAGAATCTGAAACTCTGTTTTTAACAATCAAAATTTTTTCATTCTTTAATAATGAGTTGTTTATTATTTTTAATATGGTGTCATCAAATGCATTATGTTTATGAATTATATGACGATTATATTCATTCATCTCATCAATAGAAAGTTTTATCTCATATACGTTTTCTTCTCCAAGTATACTTAATATTTTATTATATAATGATGTTGACATGGTTGCACTTCCAATATGTATACAACAATTCATAAAATTTAAAATTTCAATCATTTTTATTACTATTCCCTGAATTTTATTAGAATATGTATGAATTTCGTCTAATATTATGTCAGAATCTTTCAAATCTAATAATATTGATTCATATCCCTTTATTCCAAAGCAAATACTAGCTAATTGATGCGGTGTTGTTATTTTTACAGAAGATCCGAATTGTGATTGAATTAATTTATTTTCTATGGTTTGATTGGTGATAACAATTTTAGATGATGAATGTAACACTCTAATGTCTGCAAATTCATTATCTTTATTAATGTCTTTTTTTACTCTCTCATACATTGCATTAATTGATGCAATAAACGGTAGAAGATAAAAAACTCTTCCCGAACATCTTCTAAATAAAAAATCAGTTTTTCCACAACCGGTTTGAGCAACAACTATTGTATGTTTTTTATTTGATTCTGAAGATTTTAAGGATAATGGATATAATAAACTTTTTTCCCTATTATGATAATAAAATAAGTTAGGAATATTAAACACTTTATTCAAAGCACTTTCAGTACAACTATTCAACGAAGATGCAAAATAATCACCACCCATTAAAAGACCTCGCCATTTAGAGTAACCATAATTATTAAATATATTATTTTTACAATATTCTATCACTTCAATTAAATTATTTTTTGCTTCTTCAAAACTTATTAATTTAATTCCAATGCCAAAACATTCAAAAATATCCAAAGCTATTGACATCCAATTTTCAAAATCTTTTGAATGGTTAGTAAAAAGATCATCTATTCCATTTTCAATTAATAAATCAAACAAACCTAAATCTTTTTTGTCTTTAATAATTGACATATGGTGAGATATAACCATTTCAATCAATTCAGAGTGAATTGATTTATCAAACAATGATAGAAAAAATAATGATGCGATTTCATGTCTAAACGGTAAATCATTAATTGATCTAACATATTCAGGATTTAATCTTTTTTGAAAAATTGGCGACGTTTTACCAATGTCATGTAAAATTGCACCATAATTGGCGATCTTTATATCTAAGTTAAGATGTGTAGCAAATTTTATAGTAGCTAATCTTACATATTCTATGTGGTTATAAAGTGTAGTATAATCAGGACTTCCCTTTGCCAAAATTTCAAAATGTTTATTCATAAAAATATTATTTTTACTTTATAATACAAAATTCTAACTTTATTTGTTGCTACAAATATAAAAATAATATTCTAATTGTGCAAGAATTTCGTGAAATATTTTTATTAAACTGCCAGAATAACATATCGGGGTTAGAATTTCGTATAAAAAAACATCAACAACATGACAAAACTGCTATGGCACACTCCTTGTAATTTTACTATCGATAAAAATAATAATTATTAACCTTAAAAATTTTAAAACTATGAGCTATTTAACACCTTACAACAGCAAACTAATCACAACCTATGCAGATCTATTAGATCATATTTTCGATTTTAGTGAAAATTATCAAATTATTAAAACTAATGTAGTAGAAAACGATGAAAACTATGTGCTGAATCTAATCATTCCAGGTTTCAGTAAAGATGAAATAGAAATTAATGTTGAAAAAAACACATTAAATATTCAAACAGCAGAAGCTAAAAAGATCGCTGGAATCAATTATGAAAAAATTAACAAAAAGTATGATTTGCCTATCGACGTTGATAAGGAAAATATCGTAAGTTCATTAGAAAACGGTATTCTAACCATTACAATCCCAAAACTGGAAAAAAGTATTATTACCAAGAAAATTGAAATCCAGTAAGTTTTTAGATAGGTTCTGGCAATACGAAGAGCAGTCAATATTGATTGCTTTTTTATTAATAATAAGATAGTTATAGTGTTAATTGATTATCCAAATCAGTATCTTATTCATATTGATTCTAAGAATTATGTAACTTTTTATCATAATTATGTAATTACTGATAACAGACATAGCATTATCTTTGTAACAGAAATCAATGTTGGTTTCTATAAACAATAATGATATGAAAACTCAAAACAATTATTTATCAAAATTTGAATGTGTTAAAATAGCACAAAATTGTGTAAGTCTGAAGGATTTTTTCGAAAAAGATCCTCGAACATTTTATATTGCAGCAAGCAAAAATTGGCTTAATGACATGGTGTTTAATGATACGAAATCCATTCGTAAACCTCACGGTTATTGGACATTTGAAAAAGTTAAAGCTGAAGCTGCTAAATTTTTAAATCTAAAAGAGTTTCAAAAAAATAGTAGCGCATATGGAGTGGCATGGAAAAATAAATGGTTGGAGGCTGTTTCATCGCATATGACAATAAGTAGAAAGATCTGGACTTTTGAAAAATGTCTTAAAGAAGCTAAAAAAATATGCGAAGCGAATTGATTTCATACGGAATTCTAACAACGCCTATCAAGCTGCCAATAAAAATAAATGGTTATCTGAAATATATTTTCATATGAACACTATTCAAAAAAACGGTAACATCTGGGGAAAAGTTTACTCGTCAAACAATAGAGTTAATTCTGAAACTTTATTATCGATACCAGTTAAAAAAAGAGGAGGTAGAAAATTAGGTGCTAAAAATAAAATAAAGAAAATGGCTGAAATTATTAAACCTAATGAGATTGTTAAAATAACAATTCCAATTGAACCTCCAGTAGTTCCTAAAAAGATTGTTAAGGAAGACACGTTTACTCGAATTAATGATGTGATTTTTTTAACTAAAAAACATTGTGCTAAACAAGCTAATAAATTCACGACTTTAATTGATTTCGAGAAATATAGTACTGCAGAATATAGAACAGCAAAAAGAAATGGATGGTTGGACGAAATTTTTCACCCTACAAATCATACACCGGTTAAAGCTGAAGTAGTATAATATAAAAATCTTAGTAATATTTAAAGAGCAATCAAACGGTTGCTCTTTTTTATTTTCTAACATTCTCTTAACCTATCCTTAACCTTAATTTAACCTGAAAATCAAGTATTTATGAGTGTAAAAGTTATTATAATGATAAAAATTCTCATCTTCTTTACACTTCTTTTATTTATGTCAATATTTAATGCTTATGGCCAAGAGTTTAAAATAACTACATATAATACATTTCTTCTTCCTCAAGCTGTTAATCGTCATCAATTAGAACGCGCTCCATGTATAGCTAGTTATCTTTTAGAAAATAACAGCGATGTTTTTGTTTTACAAGAATGTTTTAATACGAAAGCCATTGATATAATCAATAACAAAATTAAAAATCTTTATCCTTATCAATTTAAAGACACATCAAAAAATATGTTTAGGCTTTGTTCTGGACTTTGGATTTTAAGTAAATATCCTATATTAGAACATGATTTTGTTAAATTCATTCATTGTTGTTCTTGGGACTGTTTAGCGGATAAAGGATGTGCCTTTGTTAAAATTAAGTTTAATGATAACATTATTAGGATATTTGGAACCCATTTAAACTCAACATCTGATCAAGATACTAGGAATGAACAATATAAAGAAATGAAAGTCTTTATTAATAAACACACTAATAATAATGATTTAGAATTTATTCTTGGCGATCTTAATACTATAAAAAGCAATTCAATGGGTTTTAATAATCTTTTAAAAACTCTGGGTGTTCAAAATTATACCACAGAATATCTTTCGTATGACGCAAGACATAATAATCTTCATGACGAATGGATTTGTGGCGTTATCGATTACATATTTGTTAATAATTCACCAATTAGTAATATAATTAAAAGATATATTGATATTCCTAAAGCTGATTGGGATTGTAAAAACATTCATCACGATCTTAGTGATCATTACCCCGTCATTCTTAAAATAATTCTAGATAAATGACTACGTTATTAATAATTATGTTTATAATGGATTATATGAAATATTTAAAAGCGTTATTATTTAGATTTGTTGATTGGTATAGAATATATTTACATCCCATTGTAGTTGCTATATTTTGTTTATAATCTATTTAACACATCTCTTATTTTTAAAATCTGAAAATCTTGTTTACCATCAATAATAAGATTAGCTTCTCTATCTTCTCCAATTAAATCTTTAACCGTCATGTGAAGTAATTGATAGCAAATTGGTTCAAGAAATCTTGTGATTACCTCTTCATCACTTGCTATTGTACCATCTTTAAACCTATTACTTGGTCTTTTTTCCGTATCGGTAGTTTCGACATAAAATCCATCTATTTTATATATGTTATCAATATCTTTATATATGTAACATTTAAACCATTCAAAAAGTGTCCAAGAACGATAAAAATGTAACCAATTATCTTCAAAAACAATATCCCATTTACAATCCATATCTATTGATAATATTCCATATGTTATCATTTCGTATTGTAAATTGGTAAATAATAGTGGAAATGAAATAAATTTTTCTTTCGAAATTGGTTTTAATCGATTATTAAATTTACTAATAATTTCATTTTTTCTTTTATCGTCTTTATTCCAAAAAGAAATTGGAAATGGATAAAATTGGGTATTATTTACTTCGATATTATCGTTCATAATTATTATATTAGTTTGTAAAATTTATTTAATTTTTTGGTTATTTTTCCTTAATTTAGTTTTAGCGTAGTTAATCCTGTTATTAACAGTATTAGCACTAACACCATAATTAACTCCGATTTCTTCGCTTTTATATCCCTCAATTTTAAGTTTTAATAAATTATAATCTTCACTTTTAATAGTTTTACTTAAAAAATCTAAGGTATTATTAACTTCAAATCGAGTATCAACATATTCTTGAGTTTGATTTTCATGATATGTCATTAATTCAACAGTTGGTATAACATTTTTACGAAATTTATCAATCATATGATTTTTGGCAATGTTATAACAATATGTTATAAATTTACTCTGAGTTTGATCATATTTAGTTAAATTATTGAAAATTTTAATTAAAATTTCAGAAACATCGTCTTCAGAATTAAAATTATTAAAATAATTTTTATTAATAAAGATCGTTATAATTTTATTATATTTGTCATATAATCTATTTTCAGAAGCCTTATCTTTAGTTTTAATTATATTGTTTATAAGATTTATGTCCTCGTTGTTCGTATCTTCCTGTGAAATCGTTGTTATAATTTGATTTTCTTCTAAAGCCAGCATTTCTATTAGTTAATTTAAAAGCAAAGTAATCGTTAGTATTAATATGTCTGGCAGTTCTTAATTGATTAACTACTTCTTGACTTCCATATTTTGTTCTAATTTCATCCAAATCTAAATTTCCAAGATTTAATTTGACAAGCTTTACTTTATAATCAAATTCACCATAAATAGTTAACAATATTTCAGTTAATTGGATACAATCTTTATAGGCATCAGGATCAAGTATTACAATAACATATGGCTTATATAATTTCAAATATTGCATTAATAGTGGGGATAATTTTTTACCTAATAATGGTATACAATTCATAGTATCTAGAGTTAACATTTCAAAAACACCTTCTACAAGATAGATGGTACTATCCCAATTTATAATACCTTCATTAAATATTATTTTGTTTTTATCTATTTTGGGGTTAAGATATTTTATTCTTTTAACTAAAGGATTATATGATCTAGCCACAAAATAATTTACTTCACCTTGTTTATCATAACTTGGAATAATTATTCTATTTCTATATTTACCATCAATACAAAATCCTATTCTATTTTTTATTAATATTTCTTTTTTTAATTTTCTATCTAAAACCATATAAGAATATGCTTTAATATGTTCTGGATTACAAATATCCATATCTTTAAATAAAATCATTTCTTTAGGAAGTTCAACATATAAATTTTCTTCATAATCATCATAATCCTTATATTTATTATTATAGTTGCTAAATATAGATTGAGATAAACTTTTGTAAAGTTCAAAATCGGAGTCTCTACCATATCTTCTTATAAGTCTACCTAAACTACCAGTATAGAATGGCTCTTCGCATTTCCAGCATCTAAAAACATTTTCACCGGTATTAATTTCAAGATTGAATTTTCCATCTGGATATTCTAAACCATCGCGTTCTTGACATTTGGGACAATTAATTTGAATTTGTTCGCTTTGATAAAGTCCTTTAACGTCTCCAAAAATATTTTGTATTATTGTTTGAATTTCTCGTCCGCGAATATTATTTATCATCGTATTTTTTATTTAAATCATTCACATACATTTCAACATCTATATCTTTAAAATAATATTTTTGTAGGCATTCTTTAGCTTCTTTAACAACCCAATCTAAAGTATAATTTTGTTTATACCCCTCTTTAAATATTATTTCACCTCTAGCAAATTGTAATAAACACCAACCCATATGTTCATTATCTTTTTCTAAATCTGATAAATATTCATTATATTTTAATAAATCTTCAATATCATATCCATGTTGATATAGCCAAGACAAGACTTTCGTATTGGTAAAATGTAAAATACAATTATCTTGTCCATTATGAAAACCAATTCCAATTATTGATCTACCGCCAAATGTTATTTGTTCATTACCATTTTCATCAATTATTGGTTCTTGATGAATTTCGGTAAAATAATGTTCATAATCATATTTATCTTTATCCTTATAAACATATTTTAAAATTTCTTTAGCTTCGGTTTCGGTTAAATCTTTAATATTTTTTAAATCATTGGAGTGTTCAAATGTATCGATGCTTTTATCAGCATATGCTTTTTTAAACCAATTAGATTTAATAATCGATTTATATCTTCCTTTATAATTTTTCATTTTACAATTTCAAAATTAAATACGCCTTTCATCATAGAACCACTATGTTTAGAAAGATTATTAACTTCAGAAAAACTATTAAATGTATCATTATTACTGCTGCATATGTTAATTGTTTCTTGTCCAGGTAATGGATCACCAACATAATAATCTTTTGGCAATGGATCGCCAGTATTCGGGTAAACAGAAATGGGGTCACCAATTTTATACGGATTACTTGAAGGTTGTATAACCCAAGGCCAAACGTAATAATTAGGGTATGGTGGATAATTTATTACTATTGGTTGTTGCCATTCAATGATCGTTGTGTTAGTTTCTAAACTAAATTCTCGCCATTCACCATCGGGAAACATTTTATTTAATAAATCCCATAATTCAGTAAGATTTACTTTATCTTCAATCTTAATAATTTTTTCTTCGGTATTAATTTGTATCTTCATAATGTTAAAATTTTATTTTTAAATAGTATAATGTTATTTCTTAATTATTTTTTCTAAGCAATATTTTCCAGATAATAAATCAGAGAATTCATAATTATCACACTCTTCGATAAATTTTTTTAAATCTAATTCTTTACCATTAAGATCATAAAGTTTAACTTCATCAGCAGACAATAAGCCGAATTTTTCAGTAAATTCATCAGCTTCCTTCTCGCTTAATTCATTTTCATTAATATCATAGAGTTTTTCATTACGAAAATCTACATAACATTTATTAATAAAAAAATCATATAGACCGTAATTTTCAAATTTTATTACATCCACATTATCAATTATAACATAATCAATATCTGCGTCAATAAATTTTATATTATATAAATTATTAATTTCATTATTATGTTTAGATAGTTCTTCAAACATTTTTTCATATTTTTTAGGAACAATTAAATCAAATTCATTAATATTTTGATCGGCGCAAATTTCATTTAATAAATCAACAAAAGATTTTATATTCTGATTATAATTCCAAGTTTTCATTTCATTCATTATTTGCTATTGGTGAAAAATTAAATCCGGTTTTGGGTTTATTTTTATCTTCATATTTACTACTGCTAATAAATTTACCCATATTTTTAAGTTCTTCAATGCTCATATCTAAATCTTTACCAAATATATAAACCGATTTAATTAATTCTCCAAGATGTGAGATTGTAAGATTTTCTGTTTTATTAACAAGATATTTAATATCTGTTTTTTCTAAATCCTCTTTTAAAATTTTATGTTCGAAATAGAATTTTCTTACTTCAGGATCTGGTAAACCGATTTCATACCTTTTATCAAAACGGTTTGGACGGTTTAATATTCTTTCTTTAAGATTTTCAGGATAATTAGTACATCCAATATAAACTGCATTATTGATTTGAGACATTCCATCTAAAATATTAAGTAATTTAGTTTCATTATCTTCACTACGAACAAGTCCATCAATATCTTCTATTATGGTTAATATCTTTGTATTTTTTTCAATTGCTCTAAAATAGGTTGAAATAAATTCATCATATCTATCTAAATCACTGCCGTTTCTTACATTAAAAACAACTCCTCCCATATTAATACAAACTTCTGATATTAATGCAGTTAAAGAAGACTTACCACATCCCGCTTTCCCATATAGCAAAATTCCTCTTTTATAAGCATATTTATATTTTTTAAAATTTTCTTCATGTTCCCAAAAGAACTTCATATCACTTAACACAGTATCAAATACGGGCATAGGTAAAAACAATAATTCATCAAGATTAACACTTTGTTTTTTTAAAACAAATCTATAGTTCTCAACCGCAATGTCATATATTCCTGCCGGTACAGTATTACGAAGTTTTATCTTAGCACTGGGAATATATGTTTTATTTGCCGTTTCAATCCATTGGCAAAGATCATTATTATTAACAACTTCTTCAATTTCTTCATCGCCAATGTCAACACCTCTATCAACACCTATTATTTTGTTAGGACTAGATTTTTTTGTGGCTTTAACTTCATCTACTGTCCAAGGATTTTTAATTGACATAATAAATTGTTTTATGGTTTATAAATGCGATTATTAATAAAATAGTTTATTAATTATATATCATCGATTCAAAAAATCAAATTCTTTTTTAAATTTACCCATTAATATTTTTATATTAGCAGAATCAAATTGTGTAGAATGAATTGAAAGATCGTTATATATTCGATATATCGCATCTCTCATATTTTTAACCAATAAGCCAAGACTAGGATCAATTACTGGTTTATTATTTAATGCAGTTTTAAGATTTTCATTTTCAGTCTTATGCTGAATGATTTCTTCTTTAAGTTTAATAATTTGTTCAGCTTGACGATTTATTTCACCTTCAAGCCATTCTATACCACCATCTGTTTCATTTTCGATAATTAAATTCTGATCTTTTTTTGTTGTAATTGAATCAATTGATGGAGTGATGCCAGCTAGAAGTTCGTCTGCTTTTTGGATAATCATTTCTTTCGTTAACTGTTCTTCTTTTTTTGTTTTTTTGTATGTCATATTATTTTATATTAATTATTTATTCTATTACTAAATTTGAATTTATATTAGCTATAAGACCAGTTTCATCATTCCATACGAAAGCTTGAGCTGCTTTTATATTGCCAATAAAACCTTTTTTATAATGCCAATCATCAGTTCCACTTAATGAACTTAAATAACGCACCGTAACTCCTTGATCTTCGGTTAATTCTTTCTGTTTGTTGACTGTAGTATATTTAAAATCTTTGCGATGATGGTAATGCCCGATATGTATTTCTTTAAATTTACAATCGTGCCACTTATGTGATTGTTCATTAGCCATAATCATTGGTAAACTATCAAGTTTTTCTTCTCCTCCGTGAGTGAACCCAATCAAACAACGACCCCATGCTTTATATTTTCTTGTACTTGGATTATCATTAATTGTTACTTGCAAATCATCGTGAAACCAACCCTGTAAAAAATTTGCTAAATAAAAACTACGCTGAAAATCATGATTTCCTTGAATAAGAATTACTTCGATACTTACACCAGTTTGTTTTAATAAATTAATAGCATCAACAATTAATTTACACCCCAATTTATAAGTCTTTTGCCATCTGACATCATCGCTGACATAAGTACCTGATGTTGTGGTACTTATAATATTATCCGAATTAAAAAAATCATTTCCAATTGGAAATAAAATATGTTTATAATTAAATGCATTAGATCTCATTAATAATGTTGACAGAGCATTATTGAATCTATTTGTGGCTATTTTTATATCATAATCTTCAAAAGTTTCACCAGACCAACACAATTTACCAAGATGTAAATCAAATATCGAAATTTCAAGCATATTATTTTCATTAATTTTACTAAAATCTTTATGATTAATAAATTGTTGATCTAATACTGGAAATTTGTAATTTTTTAGAATATCTTCAAATATTTTCTGATAAACTTTATTATCAATTGCTTCTTGTATCTTTAACAATCTTGCCTTAACTTGAAAATTTTGTACTGTTTGTGCATTATCTCCTTTCCAAGCTGTAACATCCCATTTATTGACGGTATAATTATCAACTTTATATGAATTTAAATCAACCTGACAAGCGGTTAATAATTCATCTAAGGTTTTAATATGGTCTGCCGGATAATTAGAACCACTATTCCATTGAATATCTAAACTGCCATCGGTATTACTATTTAATTTTGTTTGTTCACCATTATTATTGCCAGTATCTTGTTTTTCAAGGTTTTGAATTTCATAAGTAGTATTGGGTTTCGTAAATAAATTAGGGTTATTTACCGTAATTGATTCTGTTTTTACTCTGTTTGGTTTCTCATAACGTTCATAAGCATTCATAAATCTAATATAATTTTCATCTTCATCATCTATTAAATCGTTTTCAAGATGTTCTAATAATATCATTTTAACGTTTTTAACATAACTATCAGCATATCCAAATTTTACTGATGCCGATTTAACAGAAATACCTTGTTCAATTGCATAATTTATAATTTCTATTGCTTTGCTAATTCTAGTTTCTTTTATCATATTTTAAATTATTTTTAAATTAACTTTTATTATTTTTATTCGACAAATATAAAAACAATATTTGAGATTTCCAAATCTTATACGAAATTATTGCCATTAATTTTTAAAAATAAAATGTTTTCCTCGATTTGTTTACATAGATCTAAGAATTTCAATTCAATACAAATATCAAAATAAAACCATTCTCCTCTCTTATTCAAATAATTATAATGATTATGAAGACTTGTTTCAATTTTTGAAGCGAATTTAGAATTATAGGAATTGATTAATATTAATTCTTCGGGGTTTCCCGTCTGAAGTTCACGTAATCTTTTATAAACATTGTGAGCAATTCCTATTTTATACTGTTGATTATCTTTAGTTTTTATTAAATAAATAAACATTCATTAAGGCTTAATAATTCCTAATACTGTAAGTCCCGCAAATCCGGTTACATAAGCATCTGAAACATCATAATTAGATTGATCTAAACTTCCTCGTTTATTAAATTTCCATTCAAAATCCGGTTCTAATAGGGTTACCCTTTCGAGTAAATATTGCTTCTTATCTTTTTTATATTCTTCTGGAAAAGATAATACTGGTTTTCCTCTAACTATTTTTATTAGCTCTGGAGAAAATATAGATCTCGCTTGATGTACCGATACTAGTTTAGGAATAGTTTGAAATACGGAATATAGTATATATCTAATCATTCCATTAAAGCTTAAGAGCATAGATGCGGTGAACCTATTCGTTGAATTAATTAAAGCTTGTTCAATTATAATATTTACAATTTTAGAATCATTCGCTTCGAATTCTTTTTTATATTCAATTATATATTTTCTAAAATTCTCGGCTTTTATAATTTCTCTATCTTCTTTACTAATTTCTTTATTTACTTTTAATTCTAAATGCCTCATATCTATAGCTTTACCGTCCGAATTTCTCCAAGCAACTATTCCACAATTAGTTGTAGAAATGTCAAATGAAATACTTAATTCTTCTTTTTTATTTGCCATATTAAAGTTCTTGATTCTTTTCTTTTAGTTCGTTTATTTGTACCATAATTCCTTTAGGATCATTAATATAGAGTTTAATAAGATCTTCCACTAGTCCGCCAAGTTTTAATGAACGTTTTTGGGCTAATTTTTTAATTTCTGAATGAATATTAGCATCGATTATGATACTTTTAGAGAGTGTGGGAATTTCTATTAGTTTTTGATCTTGAGTTTGATTTACTTTATTTGTTTCCATCTTTAAATATTTATTAAAATTTTTATTATTATTTTAATATAAATACTATTAAAAATGAAAAAATTCAAATAATAAATAATTTATTTAGAATAAATTTAATTTTAAAAGTCTAGCCCAATTACGAAATCCGGTGATACAAATTCATTCTTAATAATGGGATTATTGAGTTTAGCAACAGCGACTAAGTTCTGATTATCATCATAAATACCTATCTCTGAGATAATTACATTTCCAATTGTAGGATTCCAAGTTTTATTCGTACTAGTATTATATTGATTCATGGGTAATTGAATACTAATATCGGTTGAAAATATGCTTGCACTAATATCCGTACTTACATTTCCAAGAAATATCTGCTCCTCACCGAAATTCATCGTTGAATTATCATTGAGTAATGGAATATTCAAATAATCAATGTTATATATTGGCAATCCATCGTAATAATTTAAATCTACAATTATGCTGAAAGGTGTATTAACTAAATTTGCTTGTGTTAAAGTATTACCGCTAACGTAGTTATCTGTCTGATTTGTCACATCAATAATTCGCCATTGGCCTATTTGTGGCTGAACCTGACTTTCTTGAGTATAATCAGCTCTGTTGACAATTTGCAATAATGCTTGTATTTTATTGGCGGTATATCCCAACCCACTTGTTCCGCCACTTATTAATAAAAAAGGAAAATCTGTGGAATTAAAATTAAAATTAAGTGAAGTATTATTTAAATTTTGTACAGTTATTTTTTCTATATAATTACAATGGATGGCTTGAGAATAGCCATAACTAGTTTGCCCACTAATTGTATTAGCAACTACGACAGTTACGCTAATAGTTGATATTGTAATGGTATGCCCAGCGGTGTTTGAAATAATTTTAAAACTGTCATAAAAAATGTTTCCCACTCCAGTAAATGGAATATTAAATACGTTTATGCCAGAACTTAATAATTTATTAACCGTTGTAAGTGGAGTGCCGTGTGAATATACTTCTAAATTCCAATCACTACCGCTAATAGCTGTTACATTAATAGTAAAAGTATAACCAGTAAGTGATCCAGATAATGAATTATACCAATTTAATCCTGATGGATTTGTTGGATCAGCATCAATAATTTGAATTTTTCCACTTACGTCATATACTGTTGTGATATTTATTTTACTACTTCCTATTGGTATACCACCAACCCAAGGAGTTGATGAATTGTATTGAAATGCGGTTAATGTATAATTACCAAAATTTTTATAAATTCCAAGAGTATCTAATTTATATGTTAAAAAAATTGTATAACCACTTAATGTCATAAATAATATTTAAAAATTCTTCTATAAATACTATAATTATTATTTATAACTTGTAACTCAAGTATTATATTTTACGTATAATAGAACATAATGTAAAACTTAATAACAATTAACATGAAAAAAATCATAGTATCAATATTAATCTTATTTTTATCTTATTCATTAAAATCACAAACCTTTTTTCAAACTGAATCAACATATATTATTCAAAATACAATATCTGGCGGTTTATCTTCAAGTATTATTGCTTGTTTTAATAAAAACAAACATGATAAAATAGCCAAAACTTTTATTAATTCATTTTGGAAGGGTTGTTTAGGTGGTGCAATAAATTATTGTGGCAAAGATTTAATTAAAGTTTCTAGTCTAAATAATACTTATGCCTATATTTGGCCTTCCAAAATATTAAATTCAATTGGTACATCTTTTATTTATAATGGTGGCAATAATGAAAAATTATTTCAATCGTTTTATTTTCAACTGTGGTTTTTAAATTTTAATTATAATAAAAATATAGGATTAAATTACAAATTTGATATTATTACCTGTGCATCTACGGGATATTTATTTTGTAAATTTGGTGATTATAGATTTAATATAAAAAACAGTTTAATAACTAATACAATGTTTTTTGATCAAATTAAAATTTGTGATCCAAATAATGTGGGAATGAGTGTTGGAAATTGTATTTATAGAAGAAATGCCGAGGTAAAAATTTATACTCTTACCATAAAACATATTAATATTTTAAACAATAATTATATAACCATTCCAACATTTACTACAGATTCAATTTTATTTAATAAACAAATCGCTTGCCACGAAATAACACATACTGAACAATATAGTCAATATTCAGTATTTAATTCATTATATAAATTTAATATAAAAAACAATATTACTAATTATATATTTCTTAATATTAATTTCTGTTTAATTTATGAAATAGCCAATATTGATGGTTATAAAAATAATTATTTTGAAACTGAAGCTAATCATTTTGGAAACAGTGACCTCAATTCTAGTTTAAAAATTAAATTTTAGACACCAGCAATATATGTACATACGCCATTTACCGAATAACCTGCCGGTACTCCTGGTAAAGAAACTAAAAGATTTCCTGCAGTATCAACATGAAAATATGTTGGAGAATAAATTCCTATAGGGGTAGGCATATTACTTGCTGTATATGTAGCAGGAAAATATCCATCAAATAAAAATGGTACATAAGCAACTGGAATGGCACCAATTACATATTCATTTTTTTCATAACCGGAGCCTATTGGAGTACCTGTAGGTCTTATATTTACTAAAGCAATTGTAACTATTGTTGTTACTCCACCACCCACAGTAATATAATTACCTGTTGCTCCAGGAGCAAGTGTATTATCAACATTAGTTAAATCAGAAAAATTAAAAAAATTACCTGAAGTAATTCCCAATGCTGATAATGTACTATTAATGGAATTGGTTTTTAAATTTCCACTACCATCAGTAAAAAGTGGTAAATTGTTTCCAAGATTAGCAGTTCCGACTTTTGGAATAGAATTTGCTGTAGAACCCGTTTTTATTGATATTAAATTGCCACTTCCATTTGTACCAATCAATTGTTTTATATTTAAATTAGAACCGTTACTTGGTGTTTGTCCACTATTTGATCCAATATTCGATGTTGTTAATATTATACCATTTAATCTTGGTCCATATATATTCAGCGAACCCGACCCGCTATTTGCAACACCTCTATTTTGTTGATATACATTGTGTGTAGTACCGGTATAATAGGTATCTTGTCCCGAAGAATTATAAGTTATAACTAACGAATAATAATTATTACTAGGTATAGCATTTGCATCAACTTGTAGTAATTGTCCATTTAACATTATATACCCACTAGTAATTGTTGTAGTTCCTGGCATAAAAGATGGCGTACTTGGTGTACACCCTTGAACAATAAAATTATTTCCAAATGCTTGTAAAATTCCATTCATTGCATTTCTATATGCAGTGTCATTCCAACGTATATCATCAAGATAAATGGGTTCTCCACCATTGAATGTTGTATTTAGTATATTCATAATCGGTTATTGTATTCTTTTTAAATTTTATTTATTATAATTCTCCTCTGTTAAATACATAAGTTTTTGGCGCATTTTCACTTCTATTAAATAAATAGGTTAATTTTTGTTTTTCAATTCTATTAAAGAAATACGGATTTGATATTTTTGTACCACCGCTAATAGTAACAAAATATGTTCCTTGATTTAGTAATTCATTTCTTCTATTCATGGTATTAATATTTACATAATCTAAAAAATAAAACGCTCGATTTTCATAATCAGGTATAGTTAAATTAGCTAATTGTGGTAGATTTATTTGAGGATAATTATATGTTGTTGCTGTAAAATAAATAATATTACCATTATAAAGGTAATAGCTTCCTGCTGGAGCTTGAGTTGTTCCCGAAAAAGCATTACAAAGATTATATTGATAAGTATTTCCAGTTGTACCAATCCCCTCAGAATAAAAATCAGTAACTTGTAATATATAACGTTTAGCTAAAAATGTGGTAGTAGACATAATTTTTAAAAATATTTTTCAATAATGTTTTTATAATTAATTTCAGTTTCTTTTATTTCATTTACATAATTAAAGCAAGAAAATTTATTACTTACATAAGATAAATCTTTAAAAAATGGACTAACTTGATAATCTGTCTTAACAAATAAGTCTTTTCTATCTGAAGTTGCGCCTGCATTATGAAAAATGTTACACACGTTCCATTTTTTTATATCATCAGTTGCCCAACAAAAATCTAAATCTTTTATTATTTTAGTTTCATTATGATTTAACCAAGAATTCCACAAAACTGACCACATGTCAGCAGTCCAAGCTTGAATTGGATGACTGGGATTGTATTTATTTTTAGTATTATTCATATGTTGATATAATTTTTCTGAATCTTCATAAACTTTTTTCCAATATTTATAATCAATATTCTTCATAATATATTGGGCACCACCAGCATTTTTGTCATTATTAACAACTATTTTATTATCAATCCCAACAATAGCACACATTTCATAAAATAAATCCAATGATTTAGATTTTATATAATTACTATCTATATATGATCGCGTATCTGATAAATACCAAATATCATCATTAATATATTTTTCAAAATCAATGCTTTGAGTAAATATAATATCTGGATCCATATAAAACCAAGCCATGGACTTAAAATCAACATTATTATATTCTTCAAAAAATTTTGTTAAAATATATGGTCTTAATGATGATGGATATTTAGCACTCACTCTTTGATCATCAAAAAAATAAAACTTACAATTACAATTTATTTCATCTATCAAATTTCTATTAAAATTTTTATTAGTATTTCCAATTAAATAAATTGTGTCTTTATCCCAACCATATTTTTTTAAATTATTTATTTGAACCAATAATTGCCAGATATAATAATTTTCATTTGGTAAAACACAAAGAAATTTTAAGCGATTATTCATTAATTACTAAAATTTAAGGTGGTGGTGGACTTGTAAGTGTTATGTTATAATCCACATAGCAATTTGGAGAACTTGTATCATAAAGCGTTATGGTATATGTTGTACCAATTGGATAATTAGCAGTTAAATTATTAACCGTATAAGTGGTGCCTGTAATTTGAGTAAATAAAATTGGTGATGGATTACCTTGTAAATTTGCTTGTAAAAATACTGGCGAAGTATTATTTCCTTTAATAAGACTAGTAATATTAATACTACCATCAAGACCATAATCTACCGGATTAACTCCAGTTACTGTCGCCGATAATACACATGCTGGACAACCATTAAATAAATTAGTTAAAATATTTACATTAGGATATGGGAGTGTCCAATTACGATTTGATTTATATGAAAGAGCGAATAATAATTCCTGATCTTCAATAACAAACATCTTAATATCATTTAAAACTTTACCCACAATATTTCCATAAGGATCGGCAAGATCATAATAAATTATATTTGAAACCGGAAGACTTTGTTCATTACCTATTGCTGATAATGTTAATCCCATAGTATCACCAGTATTATAGTTCCACATCACCGTAGGAATATATATGCTTGGTGTATTTTCAAATAAAGATTCTGCATACGTATTAGCTGGACTAGGATTACTATAATGAATAAGTCCTAATTTTTTAATTGTTGCTTGTTGATTTTGATAATAACTTACAAAACCGCCATATTGTGCAGAATTATAATAGCCAAAACTTTTATTTGTATTCCTTATTCCCACGATATCCTCAATAAACACAATCGAAAGATTCCACCATGGAAAATCTACAGCAGTTTGTTGATTTGTAAAATATGAAAATAAAGCATTTTGAATAAAGTTGGTAGGCGAAGAACCGCTTAATGGTAATGAATTATTATAACACATTGCGCCAGCAACTAAATTGGTATTGTAACCATTATAATTTGGAAGATTTCGGTCTACGGTTACAACTAAATTATTAGCAGCTAATGTTGTGCCACTGAGGATAGCTTGAATTTTGTACCAAAGATAAGCGGTGGGTTTATTTATATTTACCGTGTAACCAGTTGTATTAAAATTATTTAACGGATTTACCCATTTAATTAACAAGTAATCACCTACTTGTGGTTCTGTTGTGTTGAGACCATATGTCGGTGCTTTGTAAAGATTTAGAGTTTGTGGTGAGATGCCATTTAAATTTTTTATTCTCACCATCATGTCAGGTTGTTTGCAAAATTGTGGAGTTGTGGTAAATACTGTAGTACCTCCCGATAATATATTAAAAAATCCTCTAGTTTGTGTAGTATTTTCAAGAATTAATGGTACAACAACAGTATTTGTAATAGGAATTGTTGATGAACCTGATAAAATCTGTGGTATATAAGATAGAATTTGAGGTTCATTATCGGTTGCTTGTAAAATACTGAGATTGTTTGGATTTATTCCTGTGTTATTTACAAAATTATAATCTATTTCTGAATCGCCAATTTGAAAAGTGGCAAAATTTAAATTACCGGCTGCAAGTTGTTGACGGCCTATATCCGTTAATTTAATTGATAATATTGTGGGATCGCTCTTAAGATTGAATGCCATTGACTATTTAATTTTACATAAATAGTATAGAGTTAGAATTTCGTTTAATTGATTAATTTATGAATTTTAATTTGTTGTTGACTGAGTAGTACTAATGTCGGTGTTGTCTATAGGTTTTCCGTTTTTATTTTCCATAGCTTTTTGTCCAACTTTTAAACCGATTAAAAGTCCTTCTAATGCTGAAAATAATGCGATTAAATCAACAACTTCTTTTTTAAATTTAATTGCTAAAACAGTTGTTAACGCCATTGCCCAAAAGCTGCCGATAATAAATATTAATCTATTTGCGCTTTGATTACCTGGTGATTCTTCCCAAAAATATGTCTTTGCCATAATAATTAAATATTTTACAAAAATAAGATTTTTATTTTAATTATCAAATATTTTTAGTAAAAGTAATTGCACTTGAATTAATAGTAATTACGCCATAATTAATATTAGCTTCTTCTATACTTACTACCATTCCATTAGTAACATTACTGACTGAATTTAAAATTACATTTATTTCCACCACATCATTATTCTGTAAATCAAAAACTAAATAATTAATACCAGTTCTAGGTATGTTAATATTATTAACAATTGAAGTATTTTTATTCAATGTAATTTGTTGATTGGAAGCAGTATTTCCACTAATTGTCGAATTTAATTTCAATTTAATTTGTAAATTATCTCCAATTGGTAAATTACTACTTAAAGCTATATGGAATTTACATGTTTGAGTATTCCCACTATTAATTAAAGAATCTTGTACTAAACTAATTATAGTTGTAAAAGTTCCACCTGTAACAACTGGATAGTGAGTTGTGCCAGTTATGGGTGATAGATTTTCAACGTAATCATCTGTCCAAAAAACCGATTGTGATGATAATCTTCTTAAATATATGGGATCATTATTTCCAAAATAATTCAAAGACTCGTCAAACGAAACTCCACGAGGGTACTTAAACTTGGTGCGCACGAAACAGGTGTTACGAATAAGTATACCACTTTTACGTAAAATTGCGGTTGCTGGTAATAAAGAGTCAACAAAATTCATGAAATATGATGAATATTTATTTACGAAATTCAGCATTAGATTGAATGTATATCCATTACTTTTAAATGGATTATCGTTACTTAATAGGGATCTATTAAAGTATTGTGCATAAACATATAATAACTGAGGATAGAATCCACCTCTATAATCAGTTATTATTTTATGATTAGTAGCATTAATTAACTTTTTCTGTATTAAGTCAATAAACTCTAAAAACGAAAGTTTAGTAATATCACCCAAGCCAAAACTTGGACTAATAATTGGTGTGTAGGGGCTTCCATTACCAATTATATAATATGCTGTAATTATATCTCCAAGACTTATATTATTTGTTATAAAAATTTGATAATTATTATTTGAATTCACATAATAATCTGTATATGGAAGAATTGCAATTCCATTAACTAAAATTTTAACATTATCTGTATTCAATATTTGATAATTAAGAGTTAATACATTTAAATTAAGTTCGGGAGAATAACTAAATTTAGGTAAATTAAAACTATTAACTTGTACAACTTCGCTCATTTCTCTAATTGAACCGTCTCCAGTTACAAATGCAACTTGAACAATATCCGTTGTTAAAAAAATGGAAGTAATTGATGGGTTGGTAATTAATATTTCATTTCCAATTAATGAAAAATCACCATTTGTAAAATTACCTTGATTTTGAGATAATGCAATACCATTTAATGTCAATTGAATTGCATCACCTTTAGGATATTGAGGTAATATTATACTGGTGAAGGGTAATGCGGGCGTAATTCTTGTAACTAAATAACTTACGGTTTGCAAATAACTTAAATCAAATATTTTATACAAATATGTTATTTCAATTATATCTGAAGATTGTAATGGTGAATTCAAAGTAACAGTATTACCACTAATTGTATAATCTGCATTGGTTAAATATGTACTACCTGATAAAGATGGAGCACTTAATAATATACCATTTACTCGAACTTCTACATTTCCTGTGGGTATTTGTGGAAGATTAAAAGTTGTGGTAGAACTTTGACTAACATTTATATTTACGTAATCAAAATTAAGTGTATATCCACTACTAGACATTGGATAATCAATAGTTTTAATATAATTATATACATCATATTCTATTGCCTGACTTGAATCTAACGAAACATCGACTTCTTTAGTATTAAGAATTAATCTATCATCTTCTACAAAATATGTTGGAGTAGTGCTACCGCTATGAGTTTGTTGCCCAGCAACCCAAGATTTAATATTATCGACTTGTTGTAATAAGTCAAAACCAACCACTTTAAAAGGTTTAAAATATGCTTGACCACTATCAGAATCACCACTGACTTGGAAATAATAATTATTATTTTCTATTGGAGTTATGGGATAACCGTTTGAATCGTAAGGTAGTGTGGGTGATGATAATTCAGATAAACTTATAGTTACAGTATTTGGATTTATCTTATTATCAACCAAATAAATAAATTCACTGATATTTAGAAACATAGAAGGAATTCCTAGCATTAATAATATAGCTTCAACAGCGTGTCTAGTACCTTTAGATTTCCAAAGATAATTGGTATTAATTAATATTCTTCTCCAGAGTTCTATATTAATTTGACTTGGTAATAAACTATTTCCGCTTGTAGGTTCTTGAGTATTCAAAAATAATGAATCCATTAACTCAGATTCATTAATAATATTAAAATATTCCCAACCCAAAGTATTTGCTAAATTTTGAACTATTTGATCGGGTAAATTATTTTTCTTATCATACGTAACAGTATTAATATAAAGTAAGCCATCAATAAATTTTTGTATCTGATCAAATTCCCAACCATAAACTTGTAAAAGTATTGACATTTTGCCCTGATCGGTATTATCGTATTTAATAATGCTTTGAGGAACTAATGCTCTGGCAATTAAATTAGTTTTAATTTGATCATAATTTGTTCCGATACCCATCAGACTATTAAAAAATACACTATATTTAAATCCTGAAATATCTATATTATATCCATCAGAACTTGGCCAATTCATTACCATAGGACTGCTGATTACTTCACCATCATCAAGCAACACTAAATTTTTTATAACAAAACTAAAACTACCATCTGAATTTCTATCCGCTAATATATATTGTTGGAAATCATCAAGTTCGGTGTAGAAATCTTGAAATAATGATGGTGTTGGTTTAATATGGAATGGAATTCTACCTGCAGTTAAGGTCGTTCCACTTAAAATAGGAAAACAATTACCAAGAACAGACAAACCAATATAAGTTATATTTGTTGTATTACCAGTAAAACCCAATATTGTATGAGAATTATCACCATTTGTTGGATCAAAAATAACATAATTACCATAATTAATATTAAGATTTAAATTTGAATTATTTGCTGGTAAATTATTATTACCCATATTATATATAAATCCATAATTATTAACTAAATATTGAATGGGTATGCTAAATGTGGATATGTTTGTTTGAGGATTATAAATAAAATTAAAGAAAGTAACATTGCCACCAATATCAATATTATTATTTACATATAAACTATATGGATAATTCAATATAATACCTTGAACTTCTGAAATAAAAAATTGATAACAGCTGCCAAATTTAACATGCTCGAATAAATTTGAGTCGTCAAGATTTAAACTACAATTATTACTATTATTTATTATGTTTTGACTTTGAACACTTGATAAATTTAAATCATTAAGAGTTATGGGCGTGGCAAAACTGGATATAGTGGTACTAAAGTCTACGGGCGATCTACTATTTAAATTACTGGTAATATTAAAACTGCCGGACGTAAATATAACATTTGATGTAATGCCTTGAAATGCGGGAACTTGTGTGCCGTTGTTAACTACGAGAACTGCCAATGTTTAGAATTTTCAATAAATACTATAAAAGTAATTACTAAAAAATTAAACTAAATATATTTCTTTTAATTGCTTTCTGAAATTATAATTGTAGATTGTACTGTGATGAAATATTTGTTATTGTCTGAGTAGCATCAATATTTGTATTCTTCTGGCGAATTTCGTATAAATCTGTTGTAGCGTCTGGGGTAGATTTAATTTCGTATAAATTATATTGGTCTAAAATTTCGTCCGTTTCTGAATCTAAAAGAGTATATTCGCCTGTTACAGAATTCTTTATGGAATTCCCAAGTAATTTCGACGATAAACTTGTAATATCGTCGCTAACCATTTCAACTTCAATAAGTAATGGGCTGAAAAAAGTATTAGAAATTATTATACTCTGACCAACAGTTCCAATATATGGCAAAATGTTGGGTGTCACACTATTAGATGAAGATGGTGTGACCTGGAGGAACAATAAATTGCCTGAATTATTGATTTGGTATTGTATATTTTTCTGAGTTGACGATCCTATATTACTTGATACAGGCACACATAAATTACTTGAAACAACATACCTAACTACATTCTCTAATTTAGTATCATTCTGATTTATATATTCAATTCTATAACCTGTTAATCCTCCATTAGTTGCAAGATTTGAAGGTAAACCGTTAGTTGAAATAACAATTCCGTTCAACTGAGGTAGTGCTGCAAGTACCGAGCAGTCCACAATATTGGTTATCAATGATTTAGGTTTTATTATAAGACTATAAACACCAATTTGATTGAATATTGTTGCTGGAAGGGTTAATTGATATGTGCCTTCAAGAATGGTCTGTCCAGAATCATAATCAAGAACGTCTGCCAAAGGTATCTTGGTATAGGAAAGTATAATTGTTGGGTCAAGTCTGATAATTGGTCCAAATGGTGTAGATCTATTAGTAGTGTATGAATAAAAAATATCTATATCACTAGCGATATTAGGGTCTGCCGGTCTTACTCCTGAAAATGTTGAAATTGCCATAAATTATCTATTATTAATTAATTCTAATAATTTTTCTAAAGATATTGAACATTTATCACGTTTTTTAGCATTTTCTAAAGCAGTTATAAATTCTAAATTATTAATATTTCCAATTATTTCGGGATATATTCCATTTTTAAATCCCTCAGCAATAGAATATTTATGATCTAAATGATATGGATTATATTTTTTATAATTACCTCTTTTATTATAATTTAATAAATTTTCTATTGGTTGTTTTCTAGTTATATGCAAAACTTTTTTTCTATATTTTAAAAATTCTGGTATGGTTTCTAAATATTCTTCATAAGTATTATAACCATTATTCTTAGCACTATTAAGAGAAACTGCTTCAGATTTATTTCTGCAATAATCTGATTTATATATATAACTTTTTATAAATTCTAATTTTATATTTAGAATTTCAGAAATTTCTTTGGGAGTATGATATTTATTTAAATATAAATCTTTTATTAAAATTTCTTGTTCTTCTGATAAAACAATACTTGTTGATTTAAGAAATAATTTTCTTTTTATATTATTCATTTTTAAAAATCTTCGTATTGTATTATAATTCACATTATATAAATTTGCAATTTCTTTAGGACTATAATGTTTATTTAAATAATATTCAATAATTTTTTCTTTTATTTCTTCAGTAAATTCAAAAATTTTAAAATCCCTACCCTCAACCCAAACACCATTCTCAATTAATACTTTTTCTATATTATATAAACTTCTATGTAATAATGTACCAATTTTTTCTTTAGACATTCCCGATTTATATTTAGAAATAATATCATTAATTTCAGTTTGAGAATATTGATTAGTTTTTAATTTTAAATTAACTTTATAGATTCCCAATTTATTTAATATTTTTTTAATTGGTGTTTCACTAACATTATATACTGCACCAATTTCTTTTAAACTCATATTTTCATTTAAATATAACTCTGAAATTTTATTATAATCTAATTTTAAAAATTTTAATTTTTCTTTATCTTTTAAGAATAATTTCTTTTCAGTTAAAATTTTTTTTATGATTTTTTGGGAAATATTTAATTTATTGGATATGTAATATATTGACTTGTCGTCATCAATATATAATTTCACAATATTATTTTTTTCGTCTGTATTAAGAATTATAGATTTAATATTTAAACTATCTCTATTTTTGTCATAAATGTTTTCTTTTTCTAAAAACAATCTTATTTTAACATGTCCAATGTTATATTTTTTTGCAATTTTATTTATGGAAATTTTATCAATTAAATATAATTTTATAATATCTTCTTTATTTAATAAGACTACATCTTTTTTTAATATATTTAATTTTTTTAAATTGTTTTTAATTGTGTCTTGATTAACATTATATAACTTACTAATGGTTTTTATTTTATAATTTTTATTCAGATACAAATCAACAATATTTTCAATATCAGTTTTTGTAAAATTAGCCATTCTTTTATCTCTATTTTCAATTAATAAATTTCTATCTTTTAATATTTTTTTTATTCTGCTACCTGTAACATTAAAAATTGTCGATATTTTATTCATTGAATATTTATCAATAGTATACATTTTCACAATATTATCAATATCTATATTTGATAATTTTTTAATATTTAATATACCCTTGCTTTTTGTCATAAAATAAAAAATTATATTTTTACGAAATTCTCGCCATATTTCCAAATAAATACTTCCATTATGAATTATTTACAATATTAAAATAACTTCCACCGGCATAAGTTAAAAGTCTAGCCAAATTATTTATTACCTCAAGCTTATTACCATCGAATGCCGTAAATGTTGGCCTTTCTATGTCAATGTTATTCAACAAGTTACCCACTCCAACAATAGCTTCTAAATTTGGATCTTTATAATAAACATTATAAGTAAAATTTGGATTAATTGTATTTCCTATAAAACTAAAAGTAGTTCCGCTTGAAGTTCCGCTTATAATGGTTGTATAAGTTATTCCATCAATATAATAAACATAAAAATTATTACTGCTCAAATTTAAATCTACCCCATTAGAAGTTCCACCTGAAGAAATATAATAAAGCTGACTCGTATTTCCAGTAAAACTAGCTTTCCTTAACTCAGGTAAACGTGAAAAACTATAACCGGTCACTGTATAACTTGTGTTAGTAAATCCGGTTAAACCCGTTACTTGTATTGGATAAGGTGTAAATAAACCCAAATCCTCTACATCTTGAGTTAATAATATTTGAAAATTATAAGTTATACCAGTGTCGGGAATAAATTTAAAACAATTAGTACAATTTGTTTCAGTAGTTCCGGTAGTATATATTAATTTTAATTTCTTTTTTACGATATTCACGTATTGAATTTCGTATAAATAGTTTTATTATGATTTATGGTTGTATATGCGCTTGGCCATTTGGATCTATATAATAAGTCGTAATATAATTACCCAATATGGTATTATATATATTCCCATAATTAATTGTTCCTGTATTATATTCCATTCTAATTGGACCTAAATAACATTCCATTTGTGCTCCATTGGGTGGATTACCTTGTAGTGAATTAAAAGTAGATTGATAAGTGTATGAATCGTTTACACTTGAATTAGTTGAGGTTGAATGAAATCCTGGTCCTCCATTATATATACCTATTTTACATACTCCTGATCCAGAAGAATGTCTAGTGGTTTTAAAACTTCCACCATTGCTAGTAGCATCTCTATTGAACCAAAGATAAGTACCGCCATAATTTTGATATTGGCAATCATTATAACTTCCAAAATTAACCGGTAATCCTGTTGTTGGTACACTTACCCAAAGTTGATAACATCCTTTGCCCAATGATCCATCATCTATTATTGTATGCTCCACGAAATCCATCCAAACTCCAGGAACTATATGACCATATGGTAATGTTGCTGCAGCAAAAGAACCACCCCCTAAAGGTATGCCATTGGGGTATGTTCCATTTACAGCATATGTGGAAACGCCCGCTGCTTGATTCTCAAATACAACAAGATTAGCTAATTGACTACTAGTCATCTGAGCTGGGTCAACATATAAATCCATTTGAGGACCACCATCAGTACCAATTGGAGACCATTGTCTCAAAACACAATTAGATCCATTTGTTTTTGCAACATTAGTGTAATTTAAAATAGAACTTAAATAAGGATAATATACACTCCAACTTATCCAAATTTCTGTTCCAACGGGAATCCAAGTAGTAAAAGGATATAAAGATATTTCACTTCTATAATTAGTAACACTATCGTTACTAGGAGGATTTGTAGTAATTAAAGGATGAAAAGGATTAACTACAATATGTATTGAAGTTCTTGATGGACTCGTATATCTAACAATAGTGTTATTAATGTTGGTATCAGTATACTCATCTGGATTAGCATTCCATCCAACACCACCATTAGCAGTAAAATTAGGATATCCGCCATAATTACCAGTTGTGTTAGGTAATTGAGGAAAAGTCTGATAGTCACTGTATGGATATGTTCCAATCCCATCCCAAATAAATGTATATCTTGTAAAATCACCTGCCAATTGTGTGGTTGTTGTGGTAGTTGTATTTGAATGATGACTAAAAGATGACCAAGGTAAAAACATATCTCATAAATTATTGAGCAGTTGTTCCAATATTATTTATTGTATAGTAGATATTTGTTCCAACACATACCAATGTAATTATATTTCGATAACCGCTTGTATTGATAAAACCATTTGAATTATTGCCCAAATAAAATCCTGTTCCACTAAAACTTATAGTGTGAGTACCATCACCAATCATACAAATAATACAACTACTACCATTAATTTTTATAGTTGATGCTGTTGGTGTAATGTTGGTAGTTACAGTATAATCATTATAACTACTATAATATGGATTACTAAAATCAAAATTACCAGTAAACGTTAAATTTGTTGCCGGATTAGTTTCACCAGATACAGCAATTCCATTAATTCTATAATTTCCATTAATGTTGACATCACCAATAACATTTAAACTATATGTAGATGTAGCGCCAGTACCAATATTAATTTTACCTGTAGATAATAATGTAGCTGGAGAACTAATACCGTCTGCGCTAATCATTAATGTTGAAACATTGCTTCTTGATATAAAAACATCCTTTGCAACACTTCCAGATCCTATACCATATCTACCATCATTATATAATACACATCGAGCATATGAATCGCCACTAACCGAAAAAACAATATTTTTTCCATAACTCAGATTACTTGGAGTTGGCGTTTGTCCCCATATTTGGATGGTAGATTGTTGACTTTGAGTTTGTGCGTATATAGTTAAGGTAGTTGAATTAACATTATTAGTATTATTAATTGTTAAACCACTTATATTCAAATTTTTATTAATATTTAATAAACCAGTTCCGCCAATATTTAGTCCTATTCCTATTTTAATACCGCCCAATGTAGTTAGACTTGCCGTTGGTAGTGTATAATTTCCTCCACCACTGCCGGTTTTACCAGAAACAAATAAAATGTCATTTAATAGTGTTGTATAATTAGATTGCGTTTTCCCGCTTACGAAATTCAAGCCCAGATTTAAATTTGTTAAAGAATTTTTAGTATTACCCGTAAAAACACTATAAACATTTGTGCTTAATTTATTATTAATGTTTATATTGGTATTCCCAGTATATGTGGCATAAACAGATTTAGTTAAAGTTTTACCACTAATAAAACTAATATTATTATTTAAACTATTAATATTTGTGTTCGTATTACCAGTAAAGGTACTATAAACATTTGTGTTTAATTTATTGTTTAATGCATTGTTGGTATTTCCAGTATAAGTTCCAAAAACTGATTTAGTTAATGTTTTGCCTGAAATAAAATTAATATCGTTTAAATGTTGAGATAATGCTGTATTGGTATTGCCGGTAAAAATTGCATAAATGCTTGTATTTAATTTGTTATTTAATATTGTGTTAGTATTTCCAGTAAAACTTTGATAAACATTATTTAATATATAATTATTAAATTTAGTATTGGTATTTCCGGTATAAGTTCCAAAAACCGAAGTATTAAGTTTATTATTTAATATTATATTGGTATTACCAGTATATATATTAAATGTTGATTTAGTTAAAG
>Ga0187860_1000344_pt1 | contig 45676 bp, 27 predicted proteins | sample June2016WEW_10_4_FD_132981 | JGI IMG/M metagenome (GOLD analysis project Ga0187860, IMG submission 132981) | Peatland microbial communities from SPRUCE experiment site at the Marcell Experimental Forest, Minnesota, USA - June2016WEW_10_40 | ecosystem: Environmental > Terrestrial > Soil >...
AAACCGGGAATTCGGTCGCTATAATCGTATAAGCCGCCGGCCCGCCGGAAACGTTCACAGCCGAGATGAACCAGTCACCGGGCGTCAATGGGACCGGGCTGGAAAAGTCGAACAAGGTAATCAGCTCGTCATTCAAGCCGGGGTTCGCGCTCAGGCAGGTGTAGTTCGTCAGAGTTGGCAGCGGCAGGCCTTTGCGCGCCACCAGGGTCATGTCCCCGGTCGGGTTGTCGATCTCGAATTGGGCGCGCACGGCGCTGGGGGTGACGACGTAATGATAATAGTCAGTGGCGTCACCCGCGCCGGAGTTGATGGTGGAGCACGGAACGCCGCTGGCCAAGGTGATGATATTGGGGAAGGCATTGGTGTATTCGGTGGCCAGGATGGTATAGGTGACGTTGGTCAGGTCCTCATTAAACACCCCGAGGTACCAGCGGCCGGGCGCCAGCGCCACGGGCGTCGAATTAGTGAAGACGAGGATATCCTCGTCGTTGGTGCCCGGGTTGAAACTGCCGTAGTCGAAGCCCGCGAGGCTCGGAAACGGCGTGTTGGCGCGGGCCACCAGGTCCAGGTTGCCGTTGAGGTCGAGAAGCTGAAAGGAGACGGCGGTCGCGGTTGGCGAAACGTCGTAAGAGAAGTAGCGCGGGAGGGTGTTGCCGGCTTGAGTGGCGTTGAACGGAACGCCGTTGGCTAGAGGCGTAACGTCGAAATCCACCTGAACGGCGGCGGTCACACTGACAGGGCTCAGGTTTTGGACCCCGAGGTAGTAACGCGCGCCGGGAACCAGGGGAGGGGTTCCGCTGGTGTTTAAGGCAAAGGCTCCGCCCGTTGACGCCGACAGCAGCGTGACATCGTCAGCGTTGGTGGCCGTGGGCGGCTCGGTCTGGTTGAAGAGCAGGTTTACGGGCGCAGAGGCATAGACCAGAAGGTTGGTGGCGTGGGTTGCCCAGGCGGGCACATCAATGAAGAAAGGGGCGACCTGGCCGGGCGGAATGGTATTGGTCTCAGTGATGCCATGGGTCAAGCCGATGGGCACGGGGACAGTGTTCTGGAAAACGAAGCGCAATTGCCAACTGGCGAGTTCCGCCGCGGGAACGGCAGTCCCGGCGCGGGTGTCCCACATTTCCAGTTGCCACGTGCCGCAGGCGCTCTGGCCGACGAGGGTGTTGAGCGATTGTTCGGGCAAGCAATAGAGGTCCAGGTTCGTGCCGGCGGGCAGGAAGGGCGTCGAAGCGAACTTGATGGGGACCGGAGCCTGGTTGGTGTTCTCGGTGAACACCAAGTAGGCCGTGTGCGGGCAGGTGACAGTAGCGGTGTATTCCCAGAGTGTATCGAGATTGGTGTTGTTTCCTTCGTCCATGATGATGACGAGATCGGTAGAGACCCCCGGGCCGAAGGAGATGTTGGTCTCGCCGGTGAAACTGACCAACCCGGAAGCCCAGATATCCACGTCGTCGTAATAGACATCCATTGTGTCCGGGAGCAGGTACATATTATAGTCAACGAAGAGGGTGCCCTGGTTAGCGCCGACCTGCAGGATGTTGGTATCGGCGTAGTAATTGCCCGAGGTTCTGGTGGGGAAGATGTTGGTGCGGATCACGATCCCCCCCAGGCCGTTAGTGGTCGCGCCCCCGCGATTCTCGAACAAGAGCACGCGCGTGCCGGCCGGGCTGATGAGGGTGAACACCATGTCGGAGACGCGGGAGTCATTCGTTACGAGCAACGCGACGTCGAGGGAGGCGATGGGCTGGCAATTGGACACGAAGAGGCTGGCGTTGGTGATCGCATCCTCCAGGATCGGAGTTGGCCCGGCGGAGGTGTAAGTGACGGGGACGACGCCCCCGGGGTCAAGGTCCACGCTGGTGTCCAGGCCAATGGTCTGGGGGATTGCATTCGAGTTGAAGACGCCGATGTAATAGCGGCCCGGATTGAGCGGCGGCAGCGTGGAGAGGTTAACGGACAAACACCCCGACGGGGGATTGACAGACAGCATTTGGTCGAAGGCCGTCAGGGTGGGGAGATCGCCGCGGCGGAGGTAAAGCCCCACGGGCAGGTTCGTGGCGGAGCTGTTGTAAAGGCAGACGGTGAGGTTCGTCGCGCCGATGGGCACGTTGATGAAATCGTACGTGAACGCATTGTTGGACACCTGACGAGGGGTGCCGTCCACAACGTTTTGCGGGTCGAGCCGGATGGTGAGATTCTCAACCAAGCCGGTATGGGTCAGGACACTGTCAGCCATCGTCAGCAGCCAGACGCCCTGGCCTTGTTCGCCGATGAAGTTGCGCAAGCTGCCCGGGCTGTCGGTGTTCTGCGAGCCGGGGATGTCGCCTTCGTCGTTGTCTTCATAAACGTAGGTGTATTGGTAAGGAACGGGGTCCACCGGCGGAAGGGAATGGTTGTTGAGCACAGCCGACTTCTGGCCATGACTGAGCGTGCCGAGGAGGTCGGCGAAATCCTCGTGCCAGAGTTCGTTGGTGACCACGACGCGGCGGACGGGGATGGGCGCCGGAGCGAGGGCGACAACATTGGTCACGCCCGACTGGGCCGTGGTGGCATCCGGGATGACGGCGGGCAGGTTGATGCCTTGCAGAATCCAACTGCCGTTCTGGTCCTGCTCGGCGAAGGGCAGCAGGCTGAACACACCCATGAAAGCGTATTGAGCGGCCTCCTGGTCCTCCGCCTTAACGCCGACGTAATAGAGGGCGCCAGGCGCAACGTTGCTGTAAATGAGCGCCCCCGTCCCCCCGCGGCCGAGCGCCTTGTCCGCCGCGGCGAGGGCCATGGGGTCCAAATTGGTCAAGCCGGGATCGGTGGCAACATAAAGGTCAATGTCCGCCTCGGCCCGGGTGGCATTGTCCAGGGTGGTCTGGTTCACGCCGAGACGCGGCAGCGAGAGGTTAACGGGCAGGAAGGTCAGGAAGGCGGCGTTGGTGTAGTTCTGGTCGTTGGTCAGGACATAGAAGGACCATTGGTTGGTGAGACCGATCGTGATGGCCCCGTTCGTGCCGCCGGCCCAGGGGATGGTGTTGTCGCCCGGCAACGGCCCCTGGGCGCCCACGCGCTGGTTCAGTAAAAGCCCGCCCGAGATGCCCTGGCCAGGCGCAAAGCTATTGGTGATGAACGTCACGGTGGCGGAAGTGACGGAGGCGATGGGAGTGTCAGTCACGGTCAGGGCGTCAGGCACCTGGCCGTCGCCGCTGGCGATGACCAGCGCGTAATCCTGGACCACACCGTTGGTCTGGTCGGTGACGGCGTTGACGTTGACGTTGCGGGCAACCACGGTGACCGAGTAGTTGGTGTCGAGCGTGGGGGCGAGATAGACGTTCTCGACGTTGTTCACCACGTCCAGGTTAGGCGGGGTGTCGGTATCCCAGGGCTGGTTGAAACTGCTGCCGGCGGGAATGTCGTTGCCGAAGAAGACTTCGCCGGTGACGAGGTTGGTGACGACGAGGTCCAGGTTGTTGACGAGCTTGAGGCTGGCGGCGGGGTTGCCGGGAGGGTCGGTCCAAACGAGCGTGATGCGCAGCGGCTCATCGGTCGCCGCGGGTGAGAGGGAGACAAAGCGGGTATGGCTCTGACCGGTCGCCAGGGCGTCATCCGGGTTCTGGTCGAAGACCCGCATGGGCGCGGGGGCCCGGATGAAGGAGTTGGAGAGGCCAACGGGCAGGCTGTTGGTGAGGTTGATCAACCCCCAACCCTGGGAGTTGGTAGCGTTGTTGACCTGGAATGCGCCGTTGGTGGTGAGGGGGCGCGCGCCGTTAATCAAGAGCGCCTTCATCAGCGCCGGGCTGTTGGTGCGGCCCAGGTTCTGGAAGAACTCCTGCATGAGGGCCAGGGCGCCGGAGACCTCGGCCGCCGACAGGCTGGTGCCCGATTCGTAGCGATAGAACGGCCCGAGCGTGTCGTTCAGGTTGCTGAGGACCTCGAAGTAGTTGCCGGAGTCATTGGTCGCGGTATAGCAGGCGATTGGGTCCCATTGCGTGGAGCGGGCGGAGACGACGAAGGTGCCCGGCGCGACGAGGTCCGGCTTGAGACGGCCAAAGTCGCCTTCGAGGCCCACGCCCACGTTGCCCCGGCTGGAGAAGGCGGCGACTTCGTTGTTGGTATCGGTCAACCCGAGCCAGGGTTGGTTGGTCTGGCAGAGGTTTGTGCCGTTGACGATCGCGCATTGCCAGACCTGGTCGGCGATAAAGCGTGGCTGATCTATGGCGCCGACGGTGATGACGTTCTTGGCGGTGGCGGGCGACTGGACGGAGTCCGGGTTGCCGCCGGAACCATCGTTGGCACCATGGCCGGCGTTGCCCGCGCCGAAGACAAAGAGGAGCGGCTGGGAGCCGGGGACCCCCGGCAGAGCGTCGCGGACGGCGGCATCGTAGCGGGCGGCGGCGAGGTCGTAGGCGTTGTCATTCGCATAGTGCCAACTGTTGTTGGAGATGAAGGCGTTGGTACTGGCGGCGGTCTCCTGGAGGTAGGTGTCGGTGACCGGCCCGGGATCGGGGTTGGCCACGATAGCGAACACTTGCGCGGCCGGAGCCTGGCCGCGGAATTGCAGGCGGACGGGGGGCATGATTGAGCCGCTGGCGTTGGCAACGGTGAGGGACTCGAACCCGCTGCCGGCGATGATGCCGGCGACGTGAGTGCCGTGGCCGTTGGTATCAACCCCGCTGATCGGGAGATCGCAAAGGACCCGGCCCAGCAAGTCGGGCTGGTTCGTGTCCACGCCGGAGTCATTGACGTTGACGAGGACATTGGTGCCCGTCAAGCCGAGGTAGTTGTCGGGGGTGACGGTGTCGGCGGCGACGGCAATGCGTGCCCGGCTCAGGTCGTTGGCCAGCACGCGGGCGCGGGACAGCTCCACCTCCTGCACACTGGCAAGACCGGCGAGAGCGGGCAGGCTGCCGGCGCTCCCAGACTGCACTTTAAGCACCGGCCCGAACGGGGAACGTTCTTCGCCAAGGACTTGCACGCCGAGGTTGTTCAGTTGGTCGAGGGCGGCCGCGCGGGCGTCCGGGAAGAGCAGCACGTTGAGCGTGGAGTTATCCGGCAGGGTCTGTTGCTCGACAGCCAAGGCCAGCAGAGGCGGTTTGAGTTTGAAGTACGGTTCGTAGGGCAGGACGGTCTGGGTCTGCGGGTCGGCCTGCAACTGCTGCGCGACGGCCTGGGAAGCGCGAACGAGATAAGCCTGGTTGGGAATGTAGGCCACGATGTCGGCTCCGGCAGCACTCAAGCGGGCGCGAAAGGCGTCATCCAGCGGCGCGCGGGATTGGACCACGTAAGCGCCCGGGTCGCCGTGGGCGCGCAGATGATCGGGGATGGATAGGGCGACGGGTTGGGCGGTGTCGAGCAAGGCGTTTTCGAGCAGGAGGGCGGTTGGGCGGCGGAGCAGTTGGCCGAGTGGCGCGGGGGTGTTGCTAAGGCGGAGGGCGAGCGGGTTGGTGTTGCGTGTTGCGTGTTGCGTGAGCGACGGGGTGGCGGGCGGCGAGTTGAGGGTTCCGGGCTGGCTCAACAGAGGGAACGGCCCTGGGGGCGTGATGCGTAATGGGCGAGTGACGGGGGACGGAGTATGAGATGGGGACGACAGAGCGGCGGTCCGCTCGGCTGCCCACTTGACACCCAGCCACCAGAAACAGGCGCCCGTGACGAACAGCATCACGCTCAACAAAAGCCAGATCAAAGGCCGCGAGCGCATAGGGCAACTCAAGTTAAGCCACAGCCCCCCTGATGGCCAGCCAAAAGGATCGCGTAATTTCAAAAGGGTGTGAGAAGGGATGCGTGATGTATGATGCGCGATGGGTGATACGGAGTGGGGGTGTCAGGGACGCCAGAGGAAAGGAAGGAAAGGGTGTTATTCACGGCGACAGGTGATTGGTGACTGGTGAATGGTGTTTTGAGTGTATTAACGACGGTAATATTACTCCGTGGCGTCCAAGTGTCCTATTATTGGACAGCGGGTAAAATGGGGGGTGGTTTTTGCCCCACATCCCACAGCGAACCCTCAGTTTTCCCCCTGTGAACCATCTTTTAGCCCCGTATCAGCCCTCGGCTACGGCCGGCCTGAGTTCGCTTACGCGGGAGGTCCGCAGCCTTTCCCCCAGCGGGCCGCCAGGGCTGCCAGTAATTCACGGGTTGGCGCCAGACCTTCCGAAGGTTTGATGACCTCCACTACGTGCAGCAGGTACGCCAATACCAGCTCACGCTCACATCCCAGGATGCCCCCACGCGTCGCATACTCCCGAAACGCGTCCGAACTCAGCAGGCCCTCGACGCGCTGAACCAGGACTAAAGTGGGCAAGTGTCCAACCAAGATTGCGCTTTGGATGACATAATGAAACCAGTCCCAGCCGGGAATGCCCGCCAGTTCGCCGCGTTCCCAGTCGAGCGCCGTCCAGGCGCCCGCCGGCGAGACCTTGATGTTCCACGGCGCAAAGTCCCCGTGATGAATGGCCGGATGAACGGTTCGCCCGCGGAGTTGAGCCGCGAGGACCGAAAACAGGTCCCCCGCTGACGCGGCATTTTGCAGCCGCGTCCAATCCGGGGTGTCGGACAACACGATCGTTCGTCTCGGGTCCACCCAGGCAGAGAGCAATGACGGAAGAGCCGCCTCATGCCGGCGTAGCGGTGAATCGCCGGGAAAAAAATCGAGCGCCAGCGCCCGCAAACGCGGAGACTCGAATTTGGCCCGCAGCCTGGGAACCGCGATCGTTTCCCCGGGGACCGCGGCCAGGAAACCTTCTTCCTGTTCGATCAATACTCTGGCCCGCTGGCTCAAACCGGTTTTCACCACGGCCACGGGCTGTTGGCCGGCGTCGAAGACCAGCAGCAGGAACCGTTGGCCCTCGCTCATCGGGTTGCCCGCCAGGATGCCCAAGACTGGCAGGCCCTGGACCGACTCTCCCGCCAGGGAGGAGAGAAACCTTGCGAAGGGGTCCTCGGGTGAAATCGCCAAGGAGACTCTTTCCGTTCCGAGAGGCAACGAGGCCCGGAGCAGGCCGCGCAAGAGCGCCCGGGCCAGGCGCGCGCGACCGGTCTGCGCCGGATAAAGGTCCAGGGTGGCCGCCGCAGGCCGGGGTTGACCGGGCAGCAGCAGAAAGGGCCGCCCCCCTTTTTTCAACAGCCGCATTTCGACCCGGACGCCCGGCCCCGGCCTCGCGGACGCGGCGAACAAGTCTGCCGAGAAATTCTGCGGGGTTGGCATTATTCAGCTTCGGCGGCCCCGGCGTCTGCCGGCCCTTTGCGCCATGAAGTCCAGGATCGCACGGTTGATGTCGGCGCCGACCTTTTCCGGCGGCTGGGTGGCGTCAAGCACGCGGCCATTGCTGAGCCCCCGCACAAGTTCCCGGTAGGCGATGCGCTGGCGTTCGGTCTCCACAGGGGCGACTTCCTGCTTCCGACTTTGCAACACTTCCGCTGGCGCGTCGAGCAGAAACACCAAGTCGGGTTTCTTCAGGAAAAAAAGGCCGAGGCGGATGACGAATAGCGGCACGGACAGGCGGTAGCGCCGCTGGTCCACAAAGAAGTCATAATAGTACCGGTCGATCAGGACCAATCCACCCCGGAAAGTGACCGGCCGAAGGCGCAGGTGCGAGCCGAGCAGGAATTCGAGCCACTGAAACCCGAAGCAGCAGAGCGAACTGATCGGGTTGCGAGCGGGCAAGCCGTGGGGATCGGTCGCTGGCCCGCGCGCCGCTTGTCGCCGGGCGGAAAACAACGGCGGTTTCCAATGAAAATGACGCACCTTCTGCGGAGGGAACGTGCCGCCGAGTCCATCCATTACCGCGCGGGCGGCAGTCGATTTGCCGCTGCCGTCAGCCCCGCACAGCACGACCGTCAACCCCGGCGGCCAAAGGAAACGCCCGGCCAGCCGCCGGGCATCAGCCAGCAGGGATGCTATGGTGCGCCAGGGATGGCCAATCAGTTGCCGAAGAATCAAAGCGCGCCGCAAAGAGCCGGCGGCGGCCTCGAGCGCAGCCCACTGTTCCAGCGCGGCGGCCGTTACCAGCAACCTGGCGCGCGCTGGGCCATAGGTCCGGGCGAGCAAATCCGTGACCGCGGCCTGCTCCGTCTGGCAGCCCGCCGCTACGGCCGCCCGGTACTTTTCCTTGACCTTGCCGGTGTAAATCAGCCAGGCGAGCAGCTTGGTCGCGGTCTCGTCCGCGGAGGCTGGAATGGAGAACAGCTCCCGGCCCACTTTGCGTTGGAGGTACTCCTGACAGGACACGAACTCAAACCCGCGCCATTTCAGAGCGGTGAAGAGGTCAAAATGCGCCTGGACATTGGTTTGCGGGCTGGACAAATACAACGCCAGGGTCGCGAACTCGACGCGATTGTGCAGGCGGAAGCCGGCCTGGGCGGCGGCTCCCAACAGCGCCTGTTCCGCCTGGCGCAACTGAGCCCGGTCCACCAGCACGTCGATATCATTGTTGATGAACCGCGGCAGGCTTTCATAATTGCGCAGGACGAGGAAATTGATCTTCGCTTGTTGCCACGCGCGAAAGACTGCTGTGACTAATTGGCTGATTTCTGGTTGGCCGGACATTAAGCAAAGGCGCCCCGCGCGCCGGACCCAACCCGACTTAAGGCCTGGCCGAGCGGACCGCAGCGCGGAACCTATTCCACTGCCAGCAATAGCGGCGAGCGCGCCCGAAGGAAAGCTTTTTGTCCGCCATCATGTGAGGCTCGTTCGGTGAAGTTCGCCCCCCCCGCACGAAGGTGCTCACGCCCTGGAAACTGTGAGGGGCGGTTGCTTGGCCGCGGGGCGCAGATCGACCTCGCGCCCCTTCCAGGAGTGAACGCCGACGTGGTTGAGCCAGCCGAGGGCGTAACGGAAGGAGTACCCGTAAAACGGATTATGAGTTGGCCAGAACGACACGATGTCCACGCCCGCCGCCTTGGCGAGCTCGATCGCCTGGCCGATGGTTCCCCGGCGGTCGTTCCAATTGAACAGCAGGTATTTCCACTCGAGCACCGGCTGGGTCAACCCCCGGGCGTTGCGATATTGCACCAGCGCCTTCATGTTGGCGTAAGCCTTCTCGTAACTGCCGTAATGTTCGTATTTCTTGAGCATCGCGTCATTCACGCCGGCGATGGAGAAGCAGATATGGCTGGCGTTTAGCGCCGCCTCGCGCTTGGCGTCCGTGTTGAGGACGATTGCATTGGTGGAAATCTGGATGCGGCAGTCCGGGTTCTTCTGGCGCAGCAGCGAGAGCTCCTGGCCGATGTTCGGGGAGAGGAACGGCTCGCCGAGGTTCAGGTAAAACAGTTGTTCCAGTCCAAGGTCGTGTACCAGATCGGCCATGCGCGAGAGCTTCTCCAGATCCATCTGCAGCGTCGTGCGGATGCGGGCGGCGGATTGCCGGTCGCAGCCGATACAGTCGATGTTGCAGCGCACGGTGTTCTCGAGCAACATGCCGCGATGCGGGAGGCGGGGCTTGGGACCGGCGAAGATTTGCCGGTCGAGATCGGGCTCGCCGGCTGCCAATGGCCTCTTCGTGCCGCTCGGCGCTCCGGGCGTCGCGGCGCTGGCGGGCTTCGTGGTTCCGCCCGGCAGTCCGGTTACGGCCCGGGATTGGGATTTCGGCACGCGCTGCAAATCACCGCAGCGGGTACAGGTCATAATCGGCAATTTCCCCCTGGCCAGCTCCTCGCGAAAGCGCTGTGCGACCGGCCCGAAGAAGACTTCCGGGAAAGAATTCTTGTTCAGGTCGCCCAGGTGGCCGGAGCCGTCGTAATCCTGGCAAGTGCACGAAACCGTCAGATCGCAGTTAATGGTGAGGTTATATTCCGACTCGCCCCCCAGCGAACGGCAATAGAACCGCTGTCCCTTGAGCCGGGCCGACCACTCGAAATAATGCCTCAGGCTCTTGCGGACAAGGTCACTCACGATCCAGTTAAATCTTCGCTTCATAGCGGCACAGGCTTTCCCTCCGTCCCCACCGCGCCAAGAAAGCACTTGTTCCCCAGCACCCTTCCATCTTGCGGCCCGAAGGTCAAATAATTGGCAATCTGCGCGACGCCGCCTGCGGCTTCGCGGGTGTGCAAGATGCGGGCGGGCAACAAGGCGGGGGCAGCGGGCCTACTTCGGGAACGACCCGACCGCTGCGGCCGGAACGGTCTTCGGCTGGGGCGATTCGGCCAGCGTGAAGGCCTCGGCCAGACCGGACAAATACTGTTCGAGAGTAAAGTTGCGGAGGAAGATGTCCCGGAACCCTTCGCCGGTTTCGACCATCATCAATGCCACCAGGCGGTCGGCGATTTGCTCCGGGGAGCGGATATTGACCAGACCGGGATAATTCGCCGGGAACAACTCGGGGAGCGAACGCCAGCGCGTGGTGAGGATGGGCAGCCCGAACGCCATCGCTTCGATCAGATTCACCGGCTGGTTCTCGTTCTCGTAATACGTCGGGAAACAGAACAAGTCAGCTTCGCGCAGCAACTGGTTCTTCTGGTCACCCGAGACGAAGCCGAGATACTGGACCATGTCGGCCAGGCCCGGTTGTGCGAGCATCCGCTCGAACTCGGCTTTCTCCTCAGCCCGCACGAAACCGCCGGCCACCAGCAAGCGGAGGGAAACCGGCGCCTGGCGCTGGCGCAGCCGCTGGTTGGCGAGCGCCACGGCCGCCAGCGTATCGAACACCCCCTTTTCCCGCGTGCAGTGCGCCAGATACAGGACCTGGATCAGTTGCGGCCCCCCGCCGGCTGCCAGCGCCTCCGCCGCCTCCAGGGTCTCGCCGGACAACAGTTTTCTGCGCGCGGCAAAGCGCGCCTTGCGCCGGGGCAGGACCTCCTGCACAAACCGGGGGCACGGGTCGGGAATGCCGTTGCTCACGACCCTGACCTGGCGCGAGAAAAGTTTCTCGGCGTCCGCCCGGTTGTATTTGGAGAGCACGATGCTCAGATCAACTTGTTTCATCAGCCGGTAGGTGAGCGAACGGGAGCGCATGGTGACGACCAGCTCCAGCCATTTGGCGAGCCCCGCCGCGTGCCAATGCAGGATCACGCGTTTGAAGAAAGACCGGCAGATCAGCATGACCAGCCAGTCCCGATACAGCGCCGAGCGCTTGCCCGGAGCCGGGATGTAGTAAAAGTTCTGCACGCCGTAACGGAACCGGCACCAGATCGCTTGAAGGCAATAGCCCAGCAGCAGCACGAGTTTGCTCAGCCGCAAATCGCCAATATCCTCCAGCTTCCGCGACAGCCGGGCATTGACGTGATAGCACTTGATGCCGAAGGGCACCGCCAACCCGCCGCTGGCCACCCGCCCGGCGCGCCGCCGGCAGTCTCCCCCAAACCCCGCCAACATGAGCTGGACCATGTAGCTCTGTCCATGATGAGGCGGCGGCGTGTGAGCAAACACCAGCAATTTCATGCGATTTGGGGCAGGCGCCCGGCGATTATGTCTCTCAACAAGTTAACAGCCCAACATAGCCGGAAACGCCGTCGCTGAGAAGTTTTTTCTTGAATGGCCGCACCGCCCCTTGAACCCTTGGCCCCAATGACTGCGCTCGAAGTACTGGGCACCCCGCTGCTGTTGACCGACTACCGCGGGCTGGACGAGCAATGCCGCCAATGGGCGCGCGCCGGCGCCTGCGTCGCCCTGGACTTCGCCAACACCCAGATTGTCACCCTGCGCCGCCATGAGCCCTGGTTCCGCGACCTGACCAGCGCCTATGATGGCTTCCCGCCGGACGGCATGCCCTTGATTTGGTGTCTGCGGCTGGCGGGGGCGCGCCTCCGCGACCGCGTCTATGGCCCCACTTTCATGCGCCAATTCCTGGCCAACGCGCCGGCCGAGTTCACCCATTACCTCCTCGGCGGCTCGGAAGCCTGCGGCGCCCAACTGCGCGCCGTTTTCGGCAAGCTCAACCCCGGCCTGCGCTTCGTCGGCGCCTTTCATGGCAAGTGCCAGGCGGATGGCCGGATGGAAGGCGCCGCCGACGCCGAGGTTATCGAGGAACTCAACCGTTTGTCGCCGGACTTCATTTGGGTCGGGTTCGGCACCCCCAAACAGCAGGCCTGGGTGAAGCGCTACAAACCCCTGCTGCGGCGCGGCGTCATCCTGACCGTCGGTTTCGCGTTCGATGTGAACGCCGGCATGAAACCCGATGCCCCGCTCTGGATGCAGCGCCTGGGCTTGACGTGGGTTTACCGGCTTGGCTCCGAACCGGGCCGGCTCGCCTCGCGTTACTTGCGTTACAACAGCCTGTTCCTCTTTTACCTTTTGCGGGACGGCCTGCGCGGCCGCGCCTGGGCCAGGCTTCGCAGTTCCGCTCGACGATAGAGAGAGCCGATGTCATTTCTTCCGCTGGTCAGAATCTGGATTTGGGTTTCAGTCCTCGCAAGCGCTGCGGGGTGGGTGCTGTCTGCCTTGGGACAACTCAACGAGGCTGGCTATGCGGCCTGCGGCGCGGTCGGTGCCGTCGCCCTTTGGTTTGGGCGCAAGGCCCTGGTTCAGCGACAAGGGAGTTTCGACACACGACGGGAGGCGCGCGCTCAGGTCCCCCTCACATCAGGCTGGGCCTGGCCGCGAGGACTCTTCAACTGGCAGAAGGTCCGGGCGCGGTTCCGCCGGTGGCTGCCGGGCTGCTTTGCGGTGCTGGCGTTGCTGGTGTTTCTCGGCGGCGCGCTCTACCCGCCGACCACCCATACCGCGATGACCTACCGCACGCCGCGGGTGTTGCATTGGCTGGCGGAGGGGCGCTGGCATTGGATTCACACGCCGAATTACCGGATGAATGACCGGTGTTGCGGCATCGAATGGCTGACCGCTCCGGTGCTGCTCTTCACCAGGTCGGATCGCGGCTTGTTCCTGATCAATTTCATCCCCTTCCTGCTGATGCCCGGTCTCATCTTCAGCGTGTTCACTCGGCTGGGCGTGCGCGCCCGCCCGGCGTGGTACTGGATGTGGCTGTTGCCGACGGGCTACAACTTTCTCCTCCAGGCCGGCAGCCTCGGCAACGACACCTTTCCCACAGTTTATGCCCTGGCGGCTGTGGACTTTGGTCTCCGCGCCTGGGCGTCGCGCCGCCCTTCCGACCTGTGGTATTCGCTGTTGGCGGTGGCGTTGTTGACCGGGGCCAAGGCGAGTAATCTGCCCTTGCTGTTGCCCTGGGCAGTTTTGATTTGTGCGCTGTGGCCGCTGTTAACGCGCTGGCCGGTCATGAGTCTCCTGGTGGTTTTGTTGGCGGTGACGGCCTCCGCTCTTCCCACCGCGGCGTTGAATATGCGCTGCTGCGGGGATTGGTCGGGCCTGACGCTCGAACGTGTCGGGATGAACATGAAAAACCCGTTCGTGGGGATTTGGGGCAACGGGCTGCTGCTGCTGTTGAATAATTTTGTGCCCACGTTTTTCCCCCTCGCCGACTGGTGGAGCCGGTCGGCTCTGTCCATTCTGCCTCACGCGCTGACGGCGCCGATGCTGGCGAACTTCGAGGGGGGATTCATTTACCTCGGAGAGATGCCCACCGAAGATTGGGTCGGGTTGGGCTTCGGCCTGAGCGTGTTGCTGGCGGCCGCCCTGCTGGCATCCTTTCGCGCCGGCTCCCTGGCGAACAAAGGCTGGGCCGGGAGCCGTTTCATCCCCCGCGGAGTGCGCTGGGGCGTGTTGGTGGCGCCGTGGCTATCGCTGCTGGCCTATGGCATGAAGTCCGGGATGGTCACTCCGGCGCGCCTGATCTCCCCCTATTACCCGCTGCTGCTGCCCCTGTTGCTGCTGGGGGCGAGACAGGCTGAGATTGTTCGGCGGCGCTGGTGGCGGGTGATGGTTGGGGTGGTGCTGTTGCTGGCGTTGCTGGTGCTCGTGCTCACGCCGGGACGCCCCTTGTGGCCGGCCCGGACCGTCTTATCGGAACTGCTGGCCTGGAAACCCGGCCAACGAATGCTCGTGCGGGCCTTAACGGTCTATAGCGTCTATGACGTGCGCTCGGACCCGCTGGCCAACGTCCGGGCCTTGCTCCCGGAGGGATTGTCCTGTGTAGGGTTCATGGGAACCCCCGACGACATCGACATTTCCCTGTGGCGGCCCTTCGGCACCCGGCGGGTGGAACACATCCTTCTGAGCGATTCTCCCGCGCAAATCCGGCAACGCCATATCCAATACGCGGCCATCGGCGAAGAGAACCTGCTGGAGCACGACACAACGCTGGCTGCCTGGCAGGCGAAGACCGGGGCGCAATTGGTGGCGACGACCACCGCCACGATGACGGTGACTCAAGGGCCGCGGCGTTGGTATATAGTTCGGTTCCCGGGGTGAACACGCCATTCAGCTATATTCAGGTCATTTGTGAGAGATACCGCCTTGTTAATCGCCATCCCTGTTCCTTTCCGGCCGGGCCCCCAGCTCTCTTTTTGGGGCGAGGGCGGGGCGAGGAAGCCGGCCTGCCGGATCGGACAGTCAAACTGGTGCGTATGCCATGGGGCGACTGTGATCAGCATGTTCCTCCGGTGCAGCTTGGCTGCGCCGCCGGCCAGGCCGGCAAGGTCTGGATTGCAGCGGGTTGGGCCGTCGGCGGGGCGCGGCGGGTTTCAACGGAATCAGCCAGCAGGTCACTGACGAGCTGAAGCAAGCGCGGCAGATGCAGCGGTTTCTCCAGAAGCGCAGCCGCGCCGAGCTGTGCCGCGCGCCTGGCCTGGTGGGGAGTGGCAGTCATGATGAGGATGGGCACCCGGGGGGCCGCGCGGCACATCGCGTCGAAGGTCTGCCAGCCGTTCTCGTCCGGCATGTTCAGATCCAGCAGCGCGAGGTCCGGCGGGGCGGCGCGGAAGTTCGCGACGGCTTCGCGCCCGCTGCCGGTGAGCACGACCGCGTAATGCTCCAGTTTGAGAACCCGGCCCAGGGTCTCGCGTACGGAGGGATCATCGTCTGCCAGGAGGATTTTCTTTGTCATAAAAGCCGGTGCTCATCGGCCAACATCGAGGTTAGCGGGGACCATGCCAACCCCGGCCCCGGGCAGGGAGACGGTTTGGATTACGCGAGCGAGTGGTGGAACGGAAGCCCCGGAATACAAGGGCAAAACGCACGCGGGCGCGAGTTGCGTGGAACCGGGCGTAGCCGGCCCAAGGGGATGGGGCGGGAGGAGGGGCTGCTCAACTCCTGTGCTGGTCTGCTAACCGGGTTTGCAGTGGTTGGAGTGCAAGAATGGGCTCGCGAGGACGCTCGCCCTCCCGGAGCCGGCTGCGGTTGAATCCGGCGAAAGGCTTGCCACGGCTCGGGGGAGGTAGTGTATAGTCTGAGGAATGAACTTCAAGTTCAAACTGCAGTTGGCGGTGCTGGGTTTGGCGGTGGGGTTGCTGGGGGCGTTGATCGTGGCCGTCACCTTGACCTCGCAACAGCAGGCGGAGGAGGCGCGAGCGCGGTTGGGCCAGGTGGATTTGGAGTCCATGCGGATCGCCGACCGGTTCAAGGACAAGCTGCGCTACGCGAACGACCAGATGCGCCGGTATTCCAGCGGGCGCGACCGGGCGGTTTGGGCGGAGTTTCTGAAGGCCAGTGAGGAGCTTAAAGTGTGGATCGGCATGCAGGCGCCCAATTTGACGCCGGGCCTCGAGCGGGAAGTGCTCAAACAAATGGGAGCGGCTTGCGCCGTCTATATGCAGAAGGCGCGGGATCTCCACGATCGGATGGAGACGACCGGTGAATCAAGCGCGTCGCTGGCCGAATACCATGAATTCTCCAAGCAGGCGCGCCACCTCAATGACCTGGGCCTGGATTTGGCCAGGATCCATTACGAATTGCGCAATGAGGTGCTGGCGCACGCGAACCGGACGCTGACGAGGCTCAGTTTGTGCGTGCTCGGTTTGGTAGGTTTGTTGTTCGTGTTTGGCTTGACGCTGGCGGCGAGGGTCTATCGGGACATCATCGCTCCGCTGCGGGTCAAGCTGGTGGAGAGCCAGGCATTGGCGGAGCGCCACGAAAAGCTTGCCTCTTTGGGCCTGCTGGCCGCTGGGGTGGCGCATGAGGTCCGGAATCCGCTCACGGCCATCAAAGCGGCGCTGTTCATCCAGCAAAAGAAGTTTCCCGCAGGCTCGCCGGAGCGGGGCGACATTGAACTGGTCGAGCGGGAGATTCTGCGCCTGGAACGGATTGTGACGGAGTTCCTGCAGTTTGCGCGGCCGGCGGACCCGGAACTGGCGACGATCCCCGCCGATCAACTGTTAGCGGAGGTGCAGGCGCTGCTGACGGCGCAACTGGCGAAGGACGGCATCCAGTTGCTCCGGGAGGCGAGGGTGCCGATGCGGATCAAGGTGGACCCGGGTCAAATAAAGCAAGTGCTGATTAACCTGGTGCAGAACGCAGCGGACAGCATGGATGGCGGCGGCACCATCACGTTGCGCGCGCGTCAGGACCGGAAGCGGTTGGCCAACGGCGAGGCGGACGTGGTGGTGCTGGAAGTCGCGGACACCGGCAAAGGCATTCCGCCGGAGGTGGAAGCGCGATTGTTCGATCCGTTCTTTACGACCAAAGACAGCGGGACCGGTCTGGGTTTGTCAATTGCCGCCCGGATGGTCGAGAAGCAAGGCGGCTGCTTGCAGTATCAGACCCAGGTGAATCGCGGCACAACTTTTGGCATCGTCCTGCCGGAAGCAACCGCATGAGCGCCGCCGCCCACATCCTGCTGATCGAAGACGACGCCGGCATCCGCGACACCCTGCAAAAGGTCCTGGCCGAGGAAGGTCACTCCGTTGCAGCGGAGAAGCGAGGGGATGAAGGTTTGGCGCGGGCCGCGAAGGAACCGTTCAACGTGGTCATCACCGACTTGAGGTTGCCCGGGCTGAATGGCCTGGAGTTGGTGCGCCAACTGCACGCCGTCCAGCCGCGCCTGCCCATCATTCTCGTCACGGCCTATGGCACGACCGAGACCGCCATCGAGGCGACGAAACTCGGCGCCTACGACTACGTGCTCAAGCCTTTCAATGTGCCGGAGCTGCTGGAGCTGGTTCGCAAAGCGGCGGACAGCAACCGCCTCATGTCCGAACCCGTCGTGTTAGGCGAAGCCGGCGCCGCGCGCGACGCCCTCGTCGGCCGCAGCGCCGCCATGCAGGCCATCTACAAGGAGATTGGCCGTGTCGCCGCCAAGCCGGTCAACGTGCTCATCCGCGGCGAGACCGGCACCGGCAAGGAGCTGATCGCGCGCGCGCTTTACCAGCATAGCAATCGGGCCCAAGCGCCGTTCATCGCGATCAACTGCGCGGCCATCCCCGAAACGCTGCTGGAGAGCGAATTGTTCGGCCACGAACGGGGCGCCTTCACGGGCGCGGAGGCGCGGCGGATTGGCCGGTTCGAACAGGCCAATGGCGGCACCATCTTCCTGGATGAAATCGGCGACATGACACTGGGCACGCAAGTGAAGCTGATGCGGGTGCTGCAAGAGAAGTGCCTGCAACGGCTCGGCGGCAAGGAGACCCTCGCCGTGGACGTGCGCGTCGTGGCCGCCACGCACCGCGACCTCGAGACGGCCATTCGCCAGCGGCAATTCCGGGAAGACCTTTACTACCGGCTGAGCGTGATGGTCATCACGCTGCCCCCGCTGCGCCACCGGAGGGAAGACATCCCCGAGCTGGTCCGCTATTTTCTGCAAAAGCACGGCCCCGAACTGGGCAACCCCAGGCCCTCCATCCATCCGGAAGCCATGGAGTTCCTACAGGCCCAAACCTGGCCGGGGAACGTGCGGGAGCTGGAGAACGTGGCGCGCAAGGCCCTCCTCCTCGCGCAGACTTACACGATCAACCTGGACCACGCGCGCACCGCGTTGAGCAACACCAGCGGTCTGGCCGGGTCCCCGGCCAAAGTCTTTGAAGAATATGTGGAGGAACTGCTGGCGGCGGCCCGCCGGGGTGAACTGACCAACTTGCACGCCCGCGTGCTCGAGACAGCCGAGCGCGCAGTGGTCACGCGGGCGATCCAACAGGCCCGGGGCAACCAGGCGAAAGCCGCCCGTTGGCTGGGCATCTCCCGCATCACCATGAAGACCAAACTCGTTCAGTTCGGCCTTCACCCCAGCCAGGAGCCTGACTCAGAGCCGGGTTGATTCAGTCTGACTGGGGAGCTGTTCCAAAATCGGCCTCCGGCTGGGTGCAGGTCCCCACCTCGAACGGAGTCCAGGGGCAAAGGCGCTTTACACCCTGGCAAACCCATTGTGCAGATGATCCCTCCGCTGCCTCTCGCTCCCGAGCCATTTCTCCAGCCCTGAAGTCTCGCGCAGGGGGCTTTTGCCTTGAATTTCAGGGGTTTCGGGCTGTTGGCCGCTGCCGCACAGGAGTCGAGTCCCCCGCCCGCCAGGCCTTGGCACGCCTCACGCTAAAGGGGAAAAGAAACCTGAACCCACCATGGTGACAGAAAGAGCCTTGCGCGGCGAAGCGTCAAAGATGCAATCCGTTGGCGGACAGAAGCCCGATGTCTTCATCGTCGGCGCGCCCAAGTGCGGCACGTCGGCAATGGACCAGTACTTGGCCGCGCACCCCGACATTTACATGGCCAAGAAGGAGATGCACGGCTTCGGCTCGGACTTGCGTTTCGGCCGCCAGTTTTATCGCCGCAATCTGGAAGCGTACCTGGCGGAATTTGCCGGGCGCAATGGCGAGCGCCGCGCGGGCGAGGCTTCCGTCTGGTATCTCCTTTCGACGCAGGCTGCCGCCGAAATCCACGCCTTTAACCCGGAGGCGCGGATCATCATTATGCTGCGCGAGCCGGCGGAGATGCTCTATTCCCTATATCATCAGTTTCGCTTTGACGGCAATGAGCACCTGCCGACCTTCGAGGAAGCCCTGGCGGCAGAGGATGAGCGCCGCGCCGGGCGGCTCATTCCGCGCCAGGCGCATTTCGCGCAGGGCCTGGTCTATCGGGAAACCATCCGTTACACGGAGCAGGTCCGGCGCTACTTCGAGGTCTTTGGCCGCGAGCGGGTGCAGGTGATCATCTATGACGATCTGGTCGCCGATGTCCGCGGGGTGTACGGCCGAGTGCTGGAGTTTCTGGGGGTCGATTCCACCCGCATCGAAGCCGACTTCCAGGTGATTAACGGCAACAAATCCGTCAGGCATTCCACGCTCCGGGCCTTGCTGAACGATCCGCTGGTGCGTTCGACGGCGGTTGCCGTCGGGCGGCGGCTACCGCGCCCGTTCTTTGCCGCGCTGCATGACGTGGACAGACGACTTTGGAAGTTTAACAGCCGCTCCGAGAAACGCCCGCCGCTCGCGCCCAAGGTGCGCGCGCAGCTCCAGCGCGAATTCGCGCCCGAGGTCGAGCGCCTGAGCGAACTGCTGGGGCGTGACCTGACCTACTGGAGCAGGCAAGGGCTGCCTGTGGCCGAACCATTACCATCTCCCCTCGCCTCGTTTCGCCTGAGCCGCGTTCCGGCAAGTGCCTCCTGCCCGCAGGCTAAATGAGGCGGGATACCAGGCCGGTCGGAGCGAACCTCTCTTAATGAGCATGGCATCACTTCCCACATCGGCCAAGCCAAGCCGCGCGGGGCTGGGAACAATGAGCCTGCTGCTCTTTGTGGTGCTCTCCGTGCTTCTGCGCGGCGACTACCTGCCGGGAAATGTCCTGTTCTCGAATGACGGCCCGCTGGGCGAGTTGATGTCCCAGTGCCACCGCTTGCCGGACCGGTTCACTGGTTGCTGGGAAGACCTGAACCTGCTTGGCTTCCGCGCTTGGGGCGCGTCTCCCAGCATTAGCTTTGGCTTGCAGTTCTTGCTGGGGCCGGTCGCCTTTTCCAAACTCTACGTCCCGTTCGCCCTGCTGATTCTGGGCTGCGGAGCGTGGTGCTTTTTTCGCCAGTCGGGTCTCACGCCGGCGGCCTGCTTTCTGAGTGGGCTGGCGGCCACGTTGAATTCGGGCTTTTTCTCGGCCGCCTGCTGGGGCGTGGCCGGGCACGCGATTACCGTCGGCATGGTTTTCTTTGCCCTCGCCGCGCTGGCGGACACCTCGTCTCCCTGGCGCTGGCTGCGTGTGGTGTTGGCAGGGCTGGCAGTGGGCATGAGCGTTACCGAGGGCGCGGACATTGGCGCGCTCTTCAGTTTGTATGTCGGGGCGTTCGTCATTTATCAGGCCGGAATGGCCGAGGGCCCCCGCGTGAAGAACCTCGCCGTCGGCGTGGGGCGGGTGGCGCTGGTGGCCCTCTGTGCGGCCTGCCTCGCCGCGCAGGCCCTCTCCGGGCTGGTGGCCACAGAGATTAAGGGCATGGCCGGGACAGAACAGGATGTGCAGACCAGGCAGCAGCGCTGGGACTGGGCCACGCGGTGGAGCCTGCCCAAGTGGGAAACCTTCAGCCTGATCGTGCCCGGGCTTTTTGGCTACCGCATGGATACACCCGAGGGGGGAGAGTACTGGGGGGAGGTCGGCCGCAACCCTGCCTGGGACAAGTACCTTGAAAACGGCAAGCAAGGTCCGCCGCCGACCGGGCTTCAACGCTTTTCGGGGGGAGGGTCTTACGTGGGGGTGCCCGTCGTGCTGTTGGCGTTTTGGGCGGGAGTGCAGGCCCTGCGGCGGAAGGACTCTGTGTTCGGCCTCTCCCAGCGCAAGTTGCTCTGGTTTTGGCTCGGGGCCAGCCTCATCTCGCTGCTGTTGGCCTATGGCCGTTTCGCTCCATTTTACCAGATCATTTATGCGCTCCCCTACTTTTCCACCATTCGCAACCCGGTTAAGTTCCTTCACATGTTCAGCTTCGCCCTGGTCGTGCTTTTCGGATACGGGGTTGACGGCCTATGGCGCCAATACATGCAGCCGGCGGGACGGAATCCTGCACCGCGGTGGGCCGGGCTGAAGGTTTGGTGGGCCAGGGCGTCCCGGTTCGAGAAGCGCTGGGGGCAGGGATGCGCGCTGGCTCTCGCTGCGAGCCTGCTGGCCTGGCTGGCGTATGCTTCCTCCCGTCGGTTTTTGGAGCAATACTTGCAAGCCGTCCAGTTCGACGAAGCCAAGGCCCGCGCCATTGCCGGCTTCAGCATCTGCCAGGTGGGGTGGTTTGTGCTCTTCTTTGTGCTGGCCGCCGGTCTTATGGTCTTGATCTTGAGCGGCGGTCTTGCCGGGGCGCGGGCCAGGTTGGGCGCGGTGTTGGTCGGGCTGTTGCTGGTCGCGGACCTCGGGCGGGCGAACCAGCCGTGGGTGATTTACTGGGATTACAAAGAAAAGTATGCCAGCAACCCGATCATCGACAGGTTGCGGGAAAAGCCTTATGAGCAACGCGTCGCGATGTTGCCCTTCCACGCGCCGCCGCAGTTTGCCTTGCTGGAGCGGTTTTATCGCAGCCAGTGGCTGAAGCACCTGTTCCCGTACTACAACATTCAGTCGTTCGATACCGTCCAGATGTCGCGCATGCCGGAGGACATCGCGGCCTTCGAGAAGGCCTTAACTCCGCAGGACCCCACGAATTTCTTCCGCGTCACAACCCGCATCTGGCAGCTCACCAATACGCGTTACCTGCTCGGCGCGGCAGGATTCCTTTCCCCTCTCAATCGTCGAGCCGATCCGGCGCACCTTCCATTCCGCCTGGCCGAGCGTTTCAAGATTGTGCCCAAGCCGGGAGTTACCGCAGCCGCCCAGATTGGTCAACTGACCGCCGTGCCCGCGGAGGAGGGGTCTTATGCCCTCATCGAATTCACCCAGGCGCTGCCGCGCGCGAAGCTGTATTCCAACTGGCAGGTTATCACCAACGACCAGGCGGTGCTGGAGCAACTCGCCGCCACGTCATTCGACCCCGAGCAAAGCGTGTTTGTGGCGGGCGGACTGCCGGCGGCTCCGCCAGCAGCCGCCACCAACGACAACGCCGGCACCGTCAAATTTACCAGCTACGCCCCGAAGGACATCGTGCTCCGGAGCGATGGACCGGCGCCTTCGGTGCTGCTGCTCAACGACCGCTTCGATCCGAACTGGAAAGTGAGGGTGGATGGCAAGCCGGAAACGTTGTTGCGCTGCAATTACATTATGCGCGGCGTCTATCTCCCGCCGGGCGCGCACAGAGTAGAGTTTCGCTTTGAGCCGCCGGTCGGGCCGCTCTGCCTCAGCCTGGCGGCCATTGGGGTTGGTGTGGTCCTGCTCGGGCTTGTTCTCGTCGCGGGACGGCGAAACGATCTCCAGGTTTCGGGCCGCGCGCCTTGGCCAGAGCCTGCCTCGCCGCGCTCGCCTCCTCCACCAGCGCCTAAGCGGGCCGCGGGCGAAGGCGACGCCCCGGGCCGAAAGTGGAAGTCGGGCGCTGTTTTCTAGGGCGGCAAGGAACGTGATGATTCGGGCCACGCATTCCCCACCGTGAGCGAGCGGTGGGCAGTTCAATTTCGGGGTTCGCCGGCGGCTCATAGAGCCCACAAACGCCGGCGAACTCCCGAATCTCTCCGGCGCGGGCCTCGGCATAGAAACCTTTGGAGGTCTGTGGGTCAGAAGTCAGTCCGGCCTGGGCGGGTTTTGGGCCAACCAAGTCTGCCACAAAGGCAAATCGACGTAGAGTTCGAGGAAGACTTGAGGGCGCAGTTGGAAGTAACGGACCATGATGTGGGTTTTCTTTTCATCGAGGCGGGCGTGGAGGTTAGCGGAGACGATCATTACGGGGGCGAACGGGTCGGCGGGCACTTGGTCCCACCAGCCGATCTGCTTGAGGTTGCGCAAGTACCAGGGCAACGGCCAGTAGTCGCTGTCGGGCGCCATGACTTTGACCAGCATCCGGGGGCCTTGGGGCTGGACCTTGGCGAGCGCTTCGACCCGGCGGACGAGATTCAAGAGGTCGGGCGAGGTTTGCGCATAGACGTAAGGATTCCGCGGGTCGGCAGCGTAGTGCGCGCTGGCCAACTGCGCCTGCCAGGCGAGATGACCCGCCCCGGCCAGGAGCAACAGGCCCAGGGCGAGCCTCAGGAATCGTCGCTTCAGGCCGCGGAGCAGCGCGGCGGCGCCGACGCCCGCCAGCAGAATCATGCCGTGCCAGAAACTCAACAGGCACCACGGGGTCTTGTAGGAAATCAGGCTGTAGGCCGCTGTGAGGGCGAAGGTGTAAAGAGCCAGAAACCGGACGAAGCTCGCGCCGGCATTGACAAGTCCTTTGCGGGCGAAAGCCGCCCAGGCGCCGATGACCGCCAACGCCAGGATCAGCGCCTCGCTCCAGACCGGGCCTTTGGCGACGTGGAAGAAGAGCAGCCGGTGCAGATAAAAGCTCCAGGGATGGATATGCGGCGAATCTCCGCCGGCGCGGTGAAGCCACGGCAGATAGGTTCGCACTGAATCGAGCGGCCCGGCGGCATTGGTGAGGAAGGAGGAGAACAGGAGCAGCGCCACGCCAAGCCAGACAGCGAAGGCGGCGGCGAGATGGGTGAGCTTGAGGCGAGGCGCCTTTGCCGGAGGGGCGGTGGCGTCCAGCCAGCGATTCCAGACCTGGTTGAGCCCCAGAGCCAAGGCGGCGGCGGCCAGAGTGATGAGGAACGTCTCCTTCGTGGCGTGCATGAGGCCCACGCCCGCGCCGGCCAGCAGGGCCCAGCCGATTCTCCGGCTGCGCCAGTAACGCCAGCCGGCAGCGAGTGCCAGGAAGGTAAAAAAGACCAGCAGGATTTCGTGAATGTAATAACGGCTGTAGAAGACCACCGCAGGGGAGGCGGCCGTGAAAAGGGCAGCCCAGAGGGTGGCGTTCCTGCCCAGGCCGTCGGCGACGAGCGGCAGGAGAAGGATCAGGCCAATGCCAAAGAGAACGGTGGTGAACCGGAGCCGGTTCTCGGTGAACTGGTCGAAGTCCTGCGGCGCCCTCGTCAGACGGCTCAGGGCCACGGTGGCGTAACAGAGCGACGGGCCGTGATGTTCGTTGGGATCGTACTGATAGCCGCCGTGTTCCCAAAGCTGGCCGAACTTGATGGCGTTGACGGCTTCATCGTTGTGCATCGGGCGCTGGTCCAGGGCAAGAGACCAGAGCGCCAGCGCGAGGCCCGCCAGCAAAACGAGGATAGCCGCTAGAGGTTGGGAAATGGCGGAGACCGAAGGTTTCCATCCGCTATTCTCCATCCCGGCCCCCTAACGCGGGTTATTTGGCCGGGCGGCCATAGACTTCCAGCTCGGTGTATTCGTTGAGGGCGCTTTCGGTGCTGCCTTTGGAGTAGAAACGAATGTAGCGGGCTTTGACGCCTTTGGCGTTGATCAGTTTGCCTTCGTAGGTCTCGAAGTATTCGCGATCGGTGCCGACGCCCAGACCCGAGGTGTTGTCCCGGTCGTTGTTGAAGATCGTGCGGACGTTCTCGATGAAATCCGCGTCATCGGCAACCTGCACGATGACGTTGTGATAGACCTTGGCCATGTTGTGGGCGTGCCAGATCACGAGGGCGAAGAGTTCCTGCGGGCTGCCAAAATCCATTTGCACCCATTGCGTGCCTTTGCGCAGGAAGATGATGCTCTGGTCGGATGCGTCTTTGTCGCCATCGGTGAGCTTCGCCAGGTTGTCGGCGGGGACGTTCTTGTCGCTGCAAGTGATTTTGCTGCCGGGCGCGATGTTCTTCAGGCCGGGCGGGACCATCATCAGCGGCCGGGGCTTGTTCGGGTCGTAGGGCTCCGTATAGGAGTTGGTCACGATATCCTTGGGTGTGCCCTTGAAAGCGGGCGCGGGCAGTTTGATCACCAGCGGCACCATGTCGCCTGCGGCGGCGGGCTGATCCTTGGGGGCGTCAGCGGCCGGCAAGCATGAGGCGAGGAGGAGATTCAGGACAGCGACAGTCAGGCCAGACAGCAGCGAGAGTGTCATGGGGCGTCGCAGCGAGTTGTGAGTCGTATTCAGTTTGTTCGTCATTCGTTCGATAGTTAAACCAAAGCAGCGGTCGGGGACAAGCCCGATTCCGAGGAGATGACGAACGCCGGGCCGGGGATATTCGATGTCCAGGCAAGGACGCGTTCTTACCAACAGGGTTACGGCCCTGCAACAGCCGGATTCAGGCCTACGTAAACTGCAACCGGGTCGTGGCCGCCTCAGGGTCCCAGCCGCGGGACGGCTGGCTGTTGATGGAGGAGACGTCTTTGATCGAGATCTGCCGGCCGCGCGTCTTCGGCCCTTTGACTTCCACCTCGGCCGGACAGCACGTCTGCTGGTTGATCTTCTGGTAGGGCGCCGGCTTATACCTGATGTAGAGCGCGTCCGGCGTGTCCGGCTCGAAAAACAGGACCCGCGATTTGAGCGGGATGCAGTGATAGACCTTGTTCAGGATCGTGCCCCCGAACGTAAACCGCTTCAGATACGTCGCCTCGCGATTCGTGTAGGCGAGCGTGAACACCCGGTCGCGCTCCGGCAGGCCGCAATAAACCAAGTCCGGGCCGACAAAGAACTTCTCCGGCAGCTCGGTCACCTGGTAATGGCCGTCCTTGAAGACGAGGATCAGCTTGTCGAACTTCGTGCACTCGACGTTGAATTCCTCGCCGGAGACTTTGTGGCCGACATAGCCGGACTCGCGGTCGTAGGCCACTTTGAACGCCTTGAAGGCAACCTCTTTGGCATCCACCTCGTCGTAACGGCTCGATTTCGTGAGGCGCGGATATTGCGGCCCATACTTGGCGAGCAACTCTTCGAGATGGCCGATGACGTGCTTGGTAAGGTTCTTCAGGTTCTTCCGCGTCTCGGCGAGCGCCGCCTTCACCTGCTCCATTTCCTCGCGGTGCTTGTTGATGTCGAACAGCGAGATGCGGCGGATGCGCACGGTCAGCAGGCGCTCGACGTCCGGGTCCGCCAGTTCGCGAATCAGTTGCTTGCGGAACGGCTTGAAACCGTCGTGCACGGCGGCCTGGACGGCTTCGTTGGTCTTGCACTGCTCGATTCTCTTGTAGATGCGCTCCTCAATGAAGATGCGTTCCAGCGTGCGGAAATGGAGTTCGTCCTGGAGCTTGGCTTCCTTGAGTTCGAGTTCCCGCTTGAGCGTCTCGACCAGTTGGGCCGTGTTCTCGCGGAGCACCTCGGACACCGTCATCTCCACTGGCCGGTTGTTCTTGATGACGACAATGCGGCTGGCGATGGTGACCTCGCAGTCGGTGAACGCATAGAGAGCATCCGCCAACTGCTCCGCGCTGACGCCGCTCGGCGCTTTCACCTCAATCTCGACTTCCTCGGACGTGAAATCGTTGATGCTCTTGACCTTGATCTTGCCCTTGCGCGAGGCGTCCTCGATGGAGCCGATCAGCGAGTCGGTCGTGGTCGTTGGCGGGATTTCCTTGATAACGACTGTGGACTCGTCCTTGACCTTGATCCTGGCGCGGACCTTGACTTCGCCCGCGCCGTCCTTGTAGCCGCGGGCGTCCATGAGGCCGCCGGTCTGGAAATCGGGCAGGCACTTGAACGGCTGCTTCTTGAGGATGGCCACCTGCGCTTTGAGCAGCTCGGGGAAGTTGTGCGGCAGAATGCGCGAGGCCATGCCCACCGCGATGCCTTCGGTGCCGAGCATGAGCAGCAACGGCAGCTTGCTGGGCAGGGCCACAGGCTCCTTGTTGCGGCCATCGTAGCTCGGCACGAAGTCGGTGATCTCGTCGTTGAACACCTCCGTGCGCGCCAGCTCGGTCAGCCGGCACTCGATGTAACGCGGCGCGGCGGCGGGGTCGCCCGTGAAGATATTGCCGAAATTGCCCTGCCCTTCGATGAGGTAACGCTTGTTGGCCAGCACCACCAGCGCGTCGCCAATCGAGGCGTCGCCGTGCGGATGATATTGCATCGTGTGGCCGACGGCGTTGGCGACTTTGATGAAGCGGCCGTCGTCCTTGTCGTGCAAGGCCCAGAGGATGCGGCGCTGGACGGGCTTGAGGCCGTCCGCCAGATTGGGGATGGCGCGGTCGCGGATGACGTAGGAGGCGTAGTCGAGGAAACTGCGGTTGACCCGGCGATGGAGCGGCAGCTCAATCTTGCCCGGAACGAACGGACGCGCCAGCCCAGGCAAGGCGACGTTCTCGGCGAGGACGTGGGTGGCGCCGTTGCTGCCCTTGGCGGGCTTGGACTTCGGAGCTTCGCCATTGCCGTCTTTCGGAACGGGCGCGGCGTTGACCACACCCGGTGTATTGTCCGGCAGTTCCTGAATCGGCAGTTCCGGCTGGTTGGGATTGGCCTTTCGTTTGGATGACATGGGATGACTCTCCGTCAGGGAAGTCTATTCGCAGGGTGGGGTAATGACTCAGGCCAAAACCAACCCGTGCTGGATGAAGGGGTGGAAATCAGCGGTGTTGATCGTAGCCAACCTTGCACCACAGCGGATAGCCACTGCCGCAATCATGCAATCGGCCAGCGAGCGGGAACGACGACCAGTCTTGTTGAAAAGGTCGGCGGCCAAGGCTGCATCACCGGCAAGAAAGCTCTCCGGAAGAGGAAACATCTGCTTCGCGATTGCTTCACCTTGCGGATTGAGCGGTCCACAAAGATATTCAGCCCAAGCCACGGCGCTGACCCCAAAGCTTTCTCCTGCAGCAGACCACTTCCGAAAGCCAGCATGGGCCGACGAGCCTGCCACTGTAGCTCGAATGAGGAAATTAGTGTCGAGATGAATCATGCGCCGAGCCGTTGGCGTTAGCGGCGGGCATCACGGACGGCAGCCATCCATGCGGCCGCCTTTTTCTCATCCAGCTTCAGGTGCCTCTGGAGCGCTTCGAGCGCCTCCAAAGGCGTGAGCTTGCCAGAGGCTGTCGGCGCGGCTGGTTCCAACACCGTTAACAGCCCCTTCCCCTTCTCAGGCAATTTCCCAGGCTCGGCGACCACCAGGCGACCATGGTCAATTTCGACTTCCACCGTTAAGTAGCTCATAATCAAAAAATACAGCCTCCGCCGCAGCCACGCGACGAAAATCTGGGCATTTAACGCGGGAACTGAATGCCGTGCTGCCGCCGAACTGAAACGCCAATCTTTTGAAGCGCACGAACCACCTCCGGGCCGGAAACCTGTGGCAGCCGGTTCACACGGCTACGACCAGCGCGTCAAAGTGTTCCGGGGGCACGGCCAGCTTGTCCTCTTGGAGCGCAAGAATATAACCCTCGATCGCCTCGCGGATATTCACGATGGCTTGTTCCCGGCTCTCACCCTGAGAAACACAACCCGGCAGGCTGGGGCACTCGGCCACCCAAAAGCCGTCTTCGCCCGGATAAACAATGACTTGCCGCATACGCAGAATCTACCGGCCCGCTTTCTCCGGGTCAAGCGCGCTCGGTGGCACGAATCGGCGGCTCAGGCGCTCAAGGTGTTGAATAACTCATCCAGTTTGTCCGCCAGCGCCTGCACCTCGGCCTGGGTGGGCGGATTGGAAACCGTCAGGGCCACCAGCGGCGTGAGGGCGATGAGGCGCGCACGGAGGTCGTCGAAATTGTTCTGGCTGGCCTGGAACTGCCCGCGCCTTTCGCCCGAGACCAACGGCGAGTTATCGGCCGGCAAGCTGGGATCGAGATTCGGGGCAAGCAATCTTTGGTTTGATTTCCGTCGCCCCGGTTCTACGCCCGCCCGCCAGCTCAAGAAGAAAGCATGGCCCACAATTGTGCTTTTATGGGCTTGCATTCCCCAAAGGCGGGGTGTGAACTCGGGGCATGAATGAGAAGGAATTAACGCTCGATGAGCAGAAGCGCAAGCGCGCTATTGAGGTCATGAATGAATATCTCTCTGCGCCGCCTGGCCCAGAGGGAAAGACGCCGGTGGAAGCCGAAGCTGAACTTGATGCAGCCCGGGCTAAGCTCATTGAGAATGAGTTGAAACCACTCCTTGCCGATTACCTCGCAGGCAGGGTCATGCTCGCCGACTTCAAATCCAAAGTAAATGGAATAAATAGGCGAAACGAGCTTTGGGGATTCAACGGAATCAAAGGCCAAATGTTCTTTAACATGGTGGTCAATGTTGCTGATGACGCTCAAGAATGTGACCAAGAGCTGAAATCGGCTTTGGCCGTTCCGGCCAATGAACAAATCGCGTCCAGCAGGATCAAGACCTTCCTGAGCTATGTCAGGCGGCTGGGACAGCAATGGGTTGGTGGAGGAAACACCCGATACGGCGCGCCAAAAGCGGGAAGCGCTCCTTTCTTTCTTTCGTACTTTTGGCAGATTCAGGATCGCGAGGTGTGGCCAGTTTACTATACCAACGGCGTGAATACGATGACCGATCTAAACATCTGGCGACCGTCTGAGGACGCTGCCGAGGATTATTTGGCGTTCAAGCGGATACATGAACTTTTGGCAAAGCTATTCAGCGAGACAAGCGGGCGGACCTTTGGCCTTTACGATGTTGAGCATGTCTTTTGGTTCAAGGGCGGCAATCCATTCGACGCGCTCAGGGCAGGGCAGAAGGCAGATGAACCTTCGCTGGTCAAGCCAGACGGCAAGCTCCCAGCATCCGCCGGCGAAGACCGCTTGCCCGAAAGCTACGTTCCACCGATTGTTGCCATCCTGCCAGCGATGGCTCGCCACGAAAAATGGTTGGTCGAGGCAGCAAAGCGTTCCGGCACGAGCCTTGTGAAGGCATTTGAAAAACACATTGATGCGGCGTTCACGATACTGGGTTACAAGACAAAACTATTGGGGCAAGGGCAAGGACGCGTCCCCGATGGGCTAGCGTTGGCCCGCGACGACCACTACGCAATTCTGTGGGATGGGAAGGTCCGTGAGGGCCCGTACAGTTTGGGCACTGACGACCGAGCGATCCGAGAATACATTACCACCCAAAACCGCGAGTTGAGTCGTAGCTATCGGAACATTTACTATATCATTGTTTCGGGTTCGTTCGCTGACGATTTTGATGACGCAATTGCTTCGATCAAGATGGAAACAGAGGTCAGGGAAGTCGTCCTCCTCGAAGCCGAAGCGTTGGTGCTGATTGTGGAGGCGAAACTGCGTGCTCCGCTCCAGCTAACCCTTGGGCCGGATGGCCTCCAGCGCTTCTTCATCAAAAGCGGTGGCTTAACCGCAGCGATGGTTCGGGAGTTCCTGGCCTAACGCATTATGGCTGACTCAATTCCAATCTATAGGTATTTAGATTCGGATGCCGCATTGAAAACGCTCGCTGCTGGGAGATTCAGGGTTGCACTGGTGTCCACGCTCAATGATCCGTTCGAGTGGAACCTCGGTTTTAGAGGGGCGGCTGCCCCGCATGAGCACGAGCTCGCAAAGAACTTCAGGGAAGGACATCTTCGGTGGCTGGAAACGCAGATGGGGATTTTGAGTTTCAGTAAGACAATGTCTGATCCTGCTCTATGGTCGTTTTATGCCAACAAGCATTCGGGTGTTGCGTTTGAAGTGAAATATCCGTGGGGGGACAAACATATTGTGGACATGAGATATTCACCAGAACGCCCTGTTTTGGATTGGAACCGGCTGCGCGGGATTCGCGATAAGGGCGAATGGGATAAATACCTCCTGTCTCTTGTCGATGGTATGATGAGACAGAAATCGCCTAGCTGGTCCTTTGAGCAGGAGCGCAGATTGCAGATTGATATTAATGACCGGGTGCACTGCCAATTGTCTGACGGTAGGCACTATTGGCAAATTCCTCGTGAGGGGCTGAAGCAGGTGATTTTGGGGTATTGCTGCCCATTGCAAGAGGCCGACGTGAGAAAACTGCTGGATATGAACGGATATGCGGCCACGGTTGTGGTAAGGGCTAAACTATGTCCTGAGACGTACTCGGTTATCATCTAGTGTCGCCCATTTTCCTCACTTAATCGGGCCTGATCCCCACGGAGATGGAGAACCATTCGCCGTCCCTTTGAAAACTCGCGCGACCGGATATGCCGGGTGGTCCGTGATGGTATGGGCCTGGGCGGGGCATCTTGGCGGATGGAGCGGACGAATTGCGCGCCAGCATTTGCGCGCAGCTTGCTGCCGCTGTCGAACGCCCGGCCCCAACCAAAGCGCCAGCAAGCTGCCCGCTCTCGCGTCATCCGTAATATCCAAGCCACAGCCCACGAAGCCGCAAAAGCCGCCAGGCCACTCAACCGTCCGCTTTTAGGACGCTTCCACCTTCCGTCCGTCCTGAGCCAGCCTTGGGATCGTAGTATGACGGTAGTATGACGGTAGTATGACGGTGGTATGACGGTGGTACGACGGTGGTGGGACGGTGGTGCGACGGTGGTGCCCCTACCCCCCTCCCCCCTGGCTGCCGGCCCAAAGCAGCCGCAGTGTCGGCTTTTGAGACAATAGAGGCCCGGCGTCTCACTCCTCCACCGGCACGACGAGGTTCTCCATGATGTAATCCTTGCGCTCGGGCGTGTTCTTGCCCATGTAAAAGCCCAGGATGCCCGCCGCGTCGTTCTTCGGCGCGTATTCCACCTGGCTCAGGCGCATTCCTTTGCCGATGAACTGCTTGAACTCCGTCGGGTTGATTTCCCCCAGGCCCTTGAACCGCGTGATCTCGCAGCCTTTGCCCAGTTTCTCCGCCGCCGCGTCCCGCTCCGCCTCGGAATAACAGTAAATCGTCTGCTCCTTGTTCCGCGCGCGGAACAGCGGGGTCTCCAGGACGAACAGGTGGCCGTCGTGCACAAGCTGGTCGAAGAACCGGAAGAAATACGTGATCAGCAGATTGCGGATGTGCAGCCCGTCCACGTCGGCGTCCGTGGCCAGAATCACCTTCTCATAACGCAGCCCCTCAAGATTGTCCTCGATGTCCAGGCTGCGCATCAGGTTGTATAGCTCGTCATTCTTATAGACCACGTCCCGCTTGAGGTCCCACACGTTCAGTGGCTTGCCCTTGAGCACGAAGATCGCCTGCGTCTCGACCTCGCGGCAGCTTACAATCGAGCCTGCCGCCGACTGCCCTTCGGTGATGAACACCATCGTCCCTTTTCCCTTCCCTTTGGCCGCGTTGTAATGCTCCTTGCAATCCTTCAACTGCGGAATCCGAATGGTGATCGCCTTGGCCCGTTCCCGCGCCAGCTTCTTCACCTCCTGCAACTCCTTGCGAAGCTGGCGGGTGTCCTGAACCTTGGTAACAATCTTCTCCGCGATGTCCTTGTTCCGGTTGAAGAATTGCAGCAACTCCTCCCGCACTCGGTTCACCAGGTCCGTCCGAATTTCCGTGTTCCCCAGCTTGTTCTTCGTCTGCGACTCGAATACCGGGTCCTTCAGCCGGATTGACACCGCCCCCACCATGCTCTCGCGCACGTCGTCGCCGTCGAACTTCTCGTGCCCGTATTCATTGACCGCCTTGAGCAACCCCTCACGGAACGCGCTCAAGTGCGTGCCGCCGTCCGTCGTGTATTGGCCGTTCACAAACGAGTAGAACGTCTCCCCGTACCGGCTGTTGCTGTGCGTGAAACAAAACTCCAGCGTCTTCTCCGCGTAATGCAGCGGCGGATAAATCGGCTCGCTGCCGTCCGCCTGCAAGTCCTCCATCACCAGGTCGAACAGCCCGTTGCGCGACTGGAACGTCTTGCCGTTATACAACAGTCTCAGGCCCGTGTTCAGGTAACTGTAATGCCGCAGCCGCCGCTCGACGTGCTCGGGCCGGAACTCGACCTGCTTGAACACCTCCGGGTCGGGCTGAAACTGGATGAGCGTCCCGTCCGCTTCCTTGGGCGCTTTGCCGCCCTTTTCGTTCTTGAGTTTGCCCTGTTTGAACGAGGCCTCGACGAATTGCCCCTCGCGGAAGCTCCGCACCAGAAACACCTTCGACAGCGCATTGACCGCCTTGGTCCCGACCCCGTTCAGCCCCACGCTGAACTGGAACACCTCGTCGTTGTACTTCGCCCCCGTGTTGATCTTCGACACGCAATCCACCACTTTGCCCAGCGGAATGCCACGCCCGAAATCCCGCACCGTCACCGACTGCTCCTCAATCCCGATCTGCACCTCCTTGCCGTAGCCCATGATGAACTCGTCAATGGCGTTATCAATCACCTCTTTGAGCAGAATGTAGCACCCGTCATCGTAATGCGAGCCATCGCCAATCCGCCCGATGTACATGCCCGTCCGCAGCCGGATATGTTCCAGCGACGAGAGCGTCTTGATCTTGCTCTCGTCATAGACGTGTTTCTTGTCGTCTGCCATAGTCTTCAACCCGCTGAATATCAAACCTCCCCGGCTGCTTGCCAATAACAAATGCGGAGGGCGCCCGTCTTCGGGCGCGGCAGCCCCCGACCAACCGGTGCGGCCGGCGGCACGCCTGCCCTGCCTTGCAAAGGGGGCTTGGACATGCGCGTGCGCTGCTTGGCAAAGCACCCCCGCCTGTGTTAGACTGCTGCCGTGAAAACGATCTCGACAACCGAGTTGCGCTCGAAGACTCGCTCGCTGGCGCGCTCGTTGGAGAACGGGCAAGCCGTAGGGCTGATTCATCGCGGCCACAAGCTCGCTCAGATTTTTCCGGTGCCGCAACGCAGCCTGGCAAGACCGGGCGGAGGATCAGGATGAGAGAATACGAGATTGTCGATACCAATGCGGACAACATCGGCGCATGCAGTCTCTGCGGCAACAAGGCTGCGAAGAACGAGGGACATCGTCGCAAGTGTGATTGGCTCAAGAAGCGCTACGCGGAAGGCTTGAGGTACAAGGTGCTCCGCTCACGCGAATTCGGTGATATCGGGATGATCGAGTATGCCCCTGGCAGTCATGCGTGGAGACCCGTCGAGGCGGAGGGTTACCTTGTCATCCATTGCTTGATGGTCAATGCCAAGCACAAGGGGAAAGGACTCGGCGCTGTCCTGCTGGAAGATTGTCTGAGGGACGCGAGGAAAAGCAAGTGCCGAGGGGTCGCCGTCGTGACGAGTTCCGATGCTCTCATGGCACGAAGGGATTTGTTCATCAAAGCCGGTTTTACCCCGGTGGATAGCTCCCCTCCGTACGAGCTGCTCGTCAAGAAATTCAAGGCAACAGCGCCTGATCCTCGTTTCATCGTCAACAGGGAGCGAGCATTGAAGAGACACACGAAGGGCCTCACGATCCTGGCTGCCGATCAGTGCCCTTATGTCGTCAAGTCGGTGGAGAGGATTTCGCAGGCGGCCCGAGCCCTGGGGCTGAAGCCGAAAGTGGTTCGCATCAGGAGCGCCAAGGCATCCAGGGAGCTTCCGACGCCCTATGGCGTGTTCAGCATTATCTACGATGGAAGGCTGATTGTGGAGCGTCCGGTCAGCGCAACGAGGTTCACGAACATCATGCTCAAGCGGGGGACACGAAGGGGTATGCCGATTGGCGTCCGGTCAGCGCAACGAGATTCAGGAACATCATGAGTTTTCTTTCACGGATTGCGTGAGTTTTGTGGTGATGAAAGAGCTTCGCCTCACGGATGCGCTGGCGACAGATAATCATTTTCGCATAGCAGGGTTTGACCCTTTGCTCGCGGAATAAGCTGCCGCACCATCTTGCCGTCGCGTTTCAGCAACCCCGGTCCCGGGACATATCAGCCCCCACTCGCCAGGACGGGCAGCCCATTCACCCTCATGCCGCTTGAGGCGCGCAAGAAGACGACGCGCTGGTAGCCGGCCCCCGTAAGCAGATTCTTCCAGCTCTGCTCCACCGTTTCGATTTCACAAGCCCCGTAGTGAATCAGAATGACCACGGCCAACTGGCGGCCCGGCTGCTGTTTGGCCACGTCAAGGACGGCGTCCTTGCTGAGGATGGTCAGAAACGGGCCGTCGGTCTGTTGGGGCTTCAACACATAGCTGGTGTCGTCGGAATAGTACCGCACCACGAGGTTTGCCTGGTCCTGCTCGTTAAACCGCGGCAGCGCAGCCCAGGGGGACTTCGGCGTCGCACAGGAGGTCAACAAGAGCATTGCCAACAGGAGCGGGACTGAAGCTTTTATCATTACCCTCCTCGCACCGCATTTTTTCTGCCACTTTGACGCGATCCACAGAAGCTTACAGACGGAGGGCGCACCCGTATGGCCGTCCAGAAAGCGGACAGTGTCCGTCAGTTTTGAGGCACGCAAAAGGCCCCCGCTCCGCAGCTCCGGCCTCCCCAATGCCGCGCTTCCAGACGCGCTGCACGCCTCTCCCGCGGCTCGGAGAACTGCCCTTCGGAAAACCAACGCCCCGAACGACAACTCTCCCTGAATCCGCAACACCTTTCCGGTTGCCAGCGCTCCCCGGGTCGCTTCAACATGGCCCCATGACAAACGCCCCGATTGATCTTAAAGCCCGCGCCCATCAGGCCATGCTCGAGGCGGGATTCCGGCCCGACTTTCCGCCGGACGTCCTCCACGAAGTGCAACTTTTGAAGCAAGGCGTGCCAAAGAACAACGGCCCGGCAGTGCGCGACCTGCGCTCGTTGCTTTGGTCCTCGATTGACAATGACAGCTCGCGCGACCTTGACCAGGTCGAATACGTCGAGAAGCTGCCCGATGGCGCCACGCGGCTGTTGGTGGGCATTGCCGACGTCGATGCCTCGGTCCCCAAAGGGTCCGCCACGGACCGCCAGGCGGCCGCGGAGAGCACTTCGGTCTATACCGGCGTGACGACCTTCCCGATGCTGCCGGGCGAACTCTCCACCGACCTGACTTCGTTGCTCGACGAGCAGGATCGCCTTTCCCTCGTCATCGAAATGCGCGTGGCCGTTTCCGGCGAGGTGGACGGGCACGAGGTTTACCCGGCCTGGCTGCGCAACCGGGCGAAACTGGCCTACAGTTCGACCGGCGCCTGGTTGGAAGGGCGCGCGCCGATGCCGCCCGCGGTTGCCAGCACGCCGGGAATGGAACCGCAACTGCGCCTGCAACAGGAAACCGCCGAGCAGTTGCGCGGCCTGCGCAAGCGAAATGGCGCGCTCACCTTCGGATCAATCGAAGCCACGCCGGTGGTGGAAAACGGCGAGGTCAAAGACCTGGTCGTGAGCCGGCATAACGTCGCCGAAGACATCATCGAAAGCTTCATGGTCGCCGCCAATACCGCCATGGCCCAGCACCTGAAGGAAAGAGATTCGCTCTCCATCCGCCGGGTGGTGCGAACGCCCAGGCGTTGGGACCGCATCCAGGCCATTGCGGCCCAATTCGGTGTGAAACTGCCGCCGGCGCCCGATCCGCGCGCCCTGTCTGAATTCCTGGACCAGCGCAACGCCGCCGACCCCGTGCGTTTCGCCGACCTCTCGCTCTCGGTCGTCAAACTCCTCGGCCCGGGAGAATACATCGTCGAACCGCCCGGCACCGAACACGAAGGCCATTTTGGACTGGCCGTGCAGGATTACACCCATTCCACCGCGCCGAACCGGCGCTACGCTGATCTGGTCACTCAACGGCTCCTCAAGGCCGCCCTTGCCGCCGGCCCCGGACCCTATGGTGAAGCGGATTTAAGCCAGATCGCGGCGCGCTGCACCGAGCGCGAGGATGCCGCCCGCAAAGTCGAGCGCCTGATGCGCAAAGTGGCTGCCGCCTGCCTGCTGAACCGGCGCATCGGCGAGGTGTTCGACGGAGTGATCACCGGCGCTTCGCCCAAAGGGACTTACGTTCGCCTGCTGAAGCTCCCCGCCGAAGGCCGGGTGGTTCGGGGCGCGCAGGGGATCGATGTCGGCGACAAGGTCCAGGTGCGCCTGGCCGCCGTGGACGTGGCCAAGGGCTTTATTGACTTTGAGAGAAGATAGGTGGACAATTCTGTTCATGAGCGCCAACCCGGCTACTCCCTCGATCAGTTACAGTTTCACCATGCGGCTGGCGTATCCGAACCGAATCGGCACGTTGGCTCGCATCGTGAGCGCCATCGGAAAAGAAGGCGGCGACATCGGCGCCGTGGACATTGTCGCCTCCGACACGAAAGCCATGACGCGCGACATCACGGTCCGGCCCCGCGACGCGGCGCACCAAGAGCAGATCGTCGCCCGGGTTCGCCGTCTGAGCGGCGTCAAGGTGATCAACGTCTCCGACCGCGTGTTCCTGCTGCACCTCGGGGGCAAGATTGCCATCCAAAACAAAGTGCCGCTGGTCACGCGCGACGCGCTCTCGATGGCCTACACCCCGGGAGTGGCCCGCGTGTGCGAAGCCATTGCCGCCCACCCGCGCAAGGCCTGGCAGCTTACCATCAAAGGCAACTCCGTCGCCGTCGTCAGTGATGGCACCGCCGTTCTGGGCCTGGGCGACATCGGCCCCGAAGCCGCCATGCCGGTCATGGAAGGCAAAGCGATGCTCTTCAAGGAGTTCGCCGGCATTGACGCCTACCCGATCTGCCTCAGGACAAAGGACACTCAGGAGATCATTGCGGCAGTCAAACACCTCTCGGTGGGCTTCGGGGGCATCAACCTGGAAGACATCTCGGCTCCGCGCTGCTTCGACATCGAGCGCGAACTCCAGGCGCAATTGGACATCCCGGTGTTTCACGACGACCAGCACGGCACCGCGGTCGTGGTCCTGGCGGCCCTGCTCAACGCCCTGCGCCTCACGCGACAGAAGCTCGAGCGGCTGCGGATCGTGATCTCGGGCGCGGGCGCCGCAGGTGTGGCCGTTGCCCGCATCCTCCTGCGCGGGGGCGCGCGCGACATCGTGGTCTGCGACCGTGCAGGCGTCCTGCACGAAGGCCGGCTGCCCAATCTCAATGAGAGCAAAGCGTGGTTGGTCCGGCACACCAACCCCCGCAACCTGCGTGGCCGGGCGGAAGACGCGCTCCGCGGCGCGAACGTCTTCATCGGCGTTTCCGGGCCGGGGACGTTGCAGGCCAAACACCTCCGGCGCATGGCCCCCAAAGCCATCGTCTTTGCCCTGGCCAATCCCACACCGGAAATCATGCCCGAAGAAGCCGCCCGGGTCGCGTTCATCGTCGCCACGGGCCGCAGTGATTACCCCAACCAGATTAACAATGTGCTCGCCTTCCCGGGCATCTTCCGTGGCGCCCTGGACGTTCGTTCCACGCAAATTACCGAAAGCATGAAGCAGGCTGCCGCGCGCGCCATTGCCCAATGCATCGCTCCGCGCGAACTGAGCGCCGAATACATCGTGCCGAGCGTGTTCAACCGGCAGGTGGTCCAGCGCGTCGCTGCTGCCGTCCAGCGTGCCGCCCTCCGGGCGGGTGTCGCCCGTAAACGGAAATGATACCAGTTTACTGAAACAACCGGTATGTTCCCCTCTCCCGGCCTGCGGCCACCCTCTCCCCATACAATTGGGGGGCAGGGAGAGGGGTTCCCACTGATTCCTACCGAGTTCCATTGCGAAGTAGTCTCACAAGCTCTTGGGAAAACCCTGACGCGCATCTTCTTATTTATGGCGATAGCATTATGCCTCTCTGGTTGCGAATCGGCTGGCGGACCAGGGACCCCTTCGTTCGCAAACTATACCCTGGATTACACCACGCCGACCAATGCCTTCCTGCAAGCCCAGCTCGAAGCGATTGACGCCCGGTTGCGCGCCAAATACGGCATGACGACCGAGCAAGCGGCGGTTGGCGTACTGGACTTGAAAGACCTGCGCCTGGCGATGGTTCACCCGGACCGCATTGACTACGCCGCGAGCGTGGCGAAAGTGGGCATCTTGCTCGCTTACTTCCAGTTGCATCCCGAGGCGGCCACTCGCCTCGATCCGCAGACGCGCCACGAGCTGGGACTGATGGTCAAAGTCTCCAGCAACGAGATGGCGGCGAAGTTCTCCCGCGAGCTGGGTTTGCGCCAGATTCAACAGGTGCTCAACTCCTATCACTTCTATGACACCAACCACGGCGGCGGGATTTGGATGGGCCGGCACTACGGCGGCGGCGGCGAACGCATTGGCGACCCCCTCAGCGATAACTCGCACGCGGCGACCGTGCGCCAGTTGCTCCGCTTTTTCCTGTTGCTCGAACAGGGCAAACTTGTCTCGCCCGAAGCCTCGCAGACCATGCGCGAGATATTCGCTTCCCCGGACATTCCTCACGACAACATCAAGTTCGTGAAGGGCCTGGCCGGTCGGGACGTGCAAATCATTCGCAAGTCGGGCACCTGGGAGAACTGGTTTCACGACTCGGCGGTCATCACCGGTCCTGGCCGGCACTACATCCTTGTGGCCCTCACCCGCCATCCGAAAGGGGACGACTATCTCGTCGAATTGGCCCCGGCGGTGGACGACCTCCTGACCCCGGGCCGTTGACAAAGTAGCGTCTCGCCTGCGAGTTGACCGGGCGTCCCGCCCGGTGATGCTTCGGGTCCTGGCGCGGGACACTATCAAAACCCGCAGGTGAGGATGCCCGGACAGCGGCTGTGTGCGCAGCACGAGCCGCAGCGGGTGAGGCGGAAATCAGTTGGCTGGTTTGGCTGGTGCAGCATCCGCCACCGCGCCGATGCAGTTCGCAACTTGACCAATAATTTCACAACACATTTGCTGGTAGTCGGCGGAATCCGTGGGGATTCCAAACAGCGCGAGTGATTCACGCAACTTGCTGCTCTTGGAGTGAGCATCTCCCTGCCGGAGATCAGCGACACCAGCAAGCGCCTGCGTAATTTTGCGTCCGTCGAGTTGGAGAGTGTCGAGCCACAACGCGAGGCGCTTAACCTGACGCAATCCCTCCTTGTTCGCTTTCTCAGCATTCGTGGGGTCGATTTTGGCGTTCAGCAAGCCAATGTCGACGGGTTCGCAGACGATACGATGCAGTTCCTTGCACAACTTGCACACGTCTTCAAACGAATCGCAGTAAAAGCGGTGAATCTGACGAAAGAATTCAGAATCGGACGGAAGCTGTTGGAGAAGTGCCTGCTCATAAACGATCGCCGTCCGTTTTTAAAGAAGTTGCAAGTTGTGCCAGAGCATTGTTTCAGGAGCTGTCGTATTCGCCGGGCGAGCCAGATTTTGTGACATATGCAGTTCCTCAGACAGGCCGCCATCAGGACCGACATTGTGGGTAACCCACATCTTTTGGGCCCACTCAGGTAGTTGTGCCATATCGTAGCCGAGGATATTTATCAATCCCAGCCCATTAATGCCGAAGTGAAGCATTTGGTTGGAGGCCGGGCCGACTTCGCCGGTGTTTTGTGTGAACCATTTAATGTGACTCTTTGGTTCGCCCAACATCTGACGGATAACTGAAGGCTTGAACCAGAGCCAACCCCGATAATCTAGCAGTGCACTGCCAGCGAGGGTCTTTTGTTCCTGATTCTCCACCTGAAAATGAACACGGGCCTCAACCTTGTCGCGCCGAATCCGAGGGCTCTTGGCCGCGGGTTGAATCCAATGCTTCACCCAAATTCTCCCGCGAAGTGCGGACAGCTTCCGGCCCGTGGCCTCAACAGAAGAGGATTCAGCTTTAGCGGCTGTCTCAACGCAGGGATGAGGCATTTCTGGCACGTCATCTTTTGGATTCACGCTTTCTCGCCACATATGCAAGACCGTCCCCTTAATGCCGTATGGTTCTCCGCCCTCGTGAACGTCAGCGAACGTTCCCTCCCATTCACCGTGAGCAAATCGCCTCTCTCGCTGGTCAGAGCTCCAGGTTAGCCCCGGAAAACTCTCCTCGATGGCGTCTCTAAACGTGAAAATCGTGAGCAACAGCGACGCCTTCTTGGCGCACAAATAGTCACGAAGATGCTCCGTACGAAACAACAGCGATGCCGGCCTGCCGTCTTTATCGCGCTCCAACTTTGCCACTTCGACGTCATTCTCGTCGGGTCGAATCCAAGTGTCGCCTCGGCGAAACAACTGTAATCCCACTTCGAGTTCCTGAAGGAGATCCCACTGCGTCGGCTCATCCGTTTCAAACGACCGCTGAATTACGGGATAGAGAACCCGTGGGTCTTCGAGGTAACAACCGGGAGGCAGAAAGATTTTTTCATTAGCCCAAGCCGAATCCGACGAATTACGAGTGACAGACTGCCAATCCACTTTTGCGAATTCGGCTTGCAGGTCAAGCGGCACAATAATCGAGTCAATGTCCTGATAGGCTTTCCGATAGCCCACAGTTCCAAACCGCCCATGCAAAACGTCAACCTTCTCGACAACCAGAGGGATCCATGTGGCTTTCGCAAAAGAAAGTCCCTCAATGTCCCGCTCCTCAATCCAAGTCTGCGGGCATTTCTCAAACGCTGGGTTTTGATCCGGCATGGCCTATTATGACGATTCTGTCACGTTCCGGAATAGTGAACCACGATCGAGCCGCCATGCAAAACGATTCTGTCACGTCCAGCCCGTTGCTCTCGTCCTGTGGGGGTTGCACCTCATGGGCCCACTGCGCCAACGAAAAGCCATAGTGGCCCTTGAATAGAAAGCTGTTAGCGCGCAGACCCCGAGAGGCAAGCACACGCGGTGCAGAAAGATGGCGAGAGAAAGCCCGGCTCAAATGACTCACCCGCCGGGTTAAGGCGCCCACCCGCCGCGTAAACCCCCCGCACTTCCGCAGCCTTTCCCCCTTCCACGGGATGGGCTTTTCCACGCACTTAAATAAACATGGCTAATAGCTGACACTTTTGGACCCGCAAACGATCCCCTGGCCAATTAGCAGCAGGGGGCGAGCATGGGGGCAGCAGGGGGTTCAGGTTGCGGTCCTTTGCCGGCGACTGGACGATATGCATTTATCTTGCTTATAATCAGTGACTTATGCAAGCAATCAGAGGGCTGGCTGGGGTTGGCGGTGGGGGAATATCTGGTGGATATGTATCTTGTTTATAATAAAAGACTTATGAAAGAAGAGTGGGGGCTGGCAGAGGACAGGTTGAGATCTGGCTGGAGGATGGTGGGCTGCAAAAGCACTCTGCTATTTCGGCACTGTCCACAAACAGGACACTTCGACACTGCCAAGTTACATTATATCAGTTAATACAATCAAGGGCCATCAAGTGGTGGGGGGATATCCAGCACCCCCGGAAGCGTTCGGGGCTGATACTCAGGTTGCGTTGAAGCCTTGCTGGCGACTTGCTCTCCGCAGGCGCGAGAGTTAAAGTTTGGCTTGTGAATACCCAGAGACTGATGGACATCCCAGCTCTGTCGCGCGTCCGCCAGCATCCCTGCCAACTATCTCTTGGTGGACCGGAAGCGAGCACTCTGCCTCGAGGGCTGGCGCAATCGCCTTTGGTTCGCGGGGCGCTGGCCGAATTTCGTCGAGCGACGGGACTGGCCGCCAAGCTGGTGCCGGCGGTGCTGCCAACGCGGCTCATTCGATTTGGGGCGCAGGAAAATGACTTCGTCCGCGCGGTGGTGTGCAACCCGGACGGGTGCCGTGGTTGTCACCAGGCGCAACTGGCGTTGCTGCGCCGGTTGGGCGGCAAACTCAAGCCGCAACAGGTCTCCTGCCGGTGCGGGTTGATCCTGTTCGCCGTGCCGGTCGTGGCGGCGGGCCGGCACGTGGCGACTGTTATCGGCGGCAAGGTGCGCGTTGGGCGCAGCGGCGCCCGGGCGTTAGAGGCCCTGCTCCCGCAATTGCGGCTGCACGGAGGCAAACGTGCCCTCCGGCGACTGCGCGCGGATTACTACCGCGTGCCGGTTTTGACGGTCCAGAAGCTGCGCGCCGCCGTCCGGCTCCTGGATATGCTGGCCCGGCTTTTTGGCGAAACCCTGGTTCACCCACCTCCGCCGCGCTCGCTCACCGACCCGCCCTGTATTTGCGCGGCCAAGCAATTCGTGCGGCTGCACCTGGGGGAACGACTCACCAATCGTCAAGTCGCCCAAGCCGTTCATCTGGAGGAGTCCTATTTCTGCCGCTTGTTTCACCGGGTGACGAAGATGACCTTCCATGCTCATGTGGCCCAGGCGCGCGTCGAACAGGCCAGGACCTTGCTCCTGAACAGCCACCAGCGCATCGGCGAAATCGCCTCCGCCACCGGCTTCCAATCCGCCTCCGACTTCAACCGCGTCTTCAAGGCCAGCGTGGGAACGACCCCGACGGAGTTTCGCCGGAAGGGCGTTTAACCACGGATGGACTTGGCGCGGCACAGCCGCGCGCAAATCTGGCAAGGACGCGCTCCACCGCGTCCCGGGAAATGCCCGGAGGAAGAAGCGCGACGCGGTGGAACGCGTCCTGACCAGCAACGATCCGCGCTTATCTCCTTCATCAGCCCGCCTTTCCTGCCCAAAAGTCAATTGGCGGCTAAAGAAAGTCAATCGGCGACTAACACCCCCGCCCGGGATGTGCTTTATTGGAAGCTCAACCAGAATGTTTAACAACCAGGAAAAAATGTGCTTATGAAACATAAGAGCAGCTTCGAGCGTGTATTCTCAGGTCTTTTGCGCCGGCAGACGCTGCCGGCGCCGGGAGGGGAATCCAAGAACAATGAACCCTGCTGCCGCAAGCCTGAAATCAAAAACTCATCCACTATGAGAATTCGTGTCCTCGCCTCCCTTTGTTGCGTTTTGTTTACCATGAACGGTTTCGCTAACAGCTACACAATAACCCTTCCCGGTGGGTGGAGCCTGATTGCCAACCAACTCGACTCCACACTGTCTGGCGGCAATACGCTGGACAATGTCCTGCCGAATATGCCGGACTCTACCGCGGTTTACAAATATGCCTGCAAAACCGGATTTTCAACCCCTGACGAGTATTACGCCGGCTATGGCTGGTATCCCGGCACGTTGACTTTGAACCCTGGCGAGGGGGCGTTTATCTGGCTGCCGTACGCCGTGGCAATAACCTTTAGCGGAACCCCTCACGTTCCGGTGCTGCCGGTGGTCCTCCCGTGCGGCTGCAATGCTCCTATTTTGTTAAGCTGCCAGGCCACCACCGCCTCAGCCACATTCCAGGACCTGACCGGCTTCTCACCCACGGCAGGCACCACCCTGTACCGGTACAATCCGGGCGAGCCGGGCGGCCCTTCAGACCCGTTGACAGCGCCCTACTACACCGTTTACACCTTCTCTGGCACGGGCTGGACGCCCAACACGCCACTCCTGAACCTGGGCGAATCCGCCTTCATCTCCGTGCCCTGCTCCAATCCGCCACCCTGCTGCCCGGACACAGGCGGGGTCAAGTACTTGCAGAGTCCCGATCTCGCCAATGGCATTGACGTGAACGCGACCTTTACCCCGCTAGACCCCAACGATTTTCGCCCTTGGGTGCTGGCCGATGATTTCCCCTGCACGAACAGCGGGCCGATCACCGACATTCATATATGGGGTTCGTGGCTGTATGACCAGGTGGACTACAACGCGGTCTATACGCTGGCCATTTGGAGCGACGCTCCTGCGAATACGGCGGGTACGTACTACAGCCATCCGGATCAACTGTTATGGACGCAAACCTATGCCAACGGCCAGTACGCGCTTTGCCCCTACACCAATCAGTTCGAGAACTTCTATGATGGGGACAGCAATCTTTACGGGATTCCGAGCTGGCTGGGAAGCTCGAGCAACCTGTTTTATCTGTGTTTCGACGCCAGTCCAACGAATACGTTCTATCAGACCGGAAGCCCGACCGCGACAACCAATTATTGGTTGTCCGTGACCGTGCAGTCCTCCACCGGCAGCAACTACTTCGGTTGGAAGTCCTCTGCGACGGCCTACAACGACGCTGCAGTTTCTGCTTCTAGCGGCAATTTCTATCCTCAGCCGGGAGACTGGTATCCGATGACTGACGCCCAGGGCCTCCCGCTCAACATGGCCTTCAAGATCACCACCGCCACCAACTCTTGTTCGCTGGTCCTCACCTGTCCGACCAACATCGTGGTGACAACCTGCAGCAATTGCGCGACGGTCTTCTACGCGGCCACGGCGACCAATACCTGTTGCTTTAGCAACGTGGTGGTGGGTTACAGCATTCAATCGGGCTCGTGTTTCCCGCTCGGAACCAACACGGTGCAAGTCACGGCCTATGACCCTGACTGCGCCAGCACCCCGCCGGCCACGTGCAGCTTCACGGTCACGGTCGTTCAAGGCGCCAATTGCACCAACTGCTGCTCCGGCTGCGTGGCGCCCTATCCGGACAGCTATACGGTGACGGTGTATCCCGGATTGAATTTCCTGGCGGACGACCTGTGCCAGGGAACGAACAATACGGTGGCGGACCTGCTGCCCAGCGTTCCGGACGGAACATATTTATATATCTGGACGGGCGGGGGTTTCACTGCCTTGACTTACGACGCTCTGCTGGGCGGATGGGATAATCCGACCGTGACGCTGTCTCCCGGAGAGGGCTTTATTCTCGACAATCCTTCCGGCACAAACTTCACGCTCACCATTTACGGTTGCGACCCCACTTGTCCTCCGCCTTGCACGCCCGCCAATGAATGGTCGCTGGTCGGCGGGTTTGGCACGGCCACGGCCACCTGGTCCAACCTGTTCAGTTGCCCGCCTCCTTGCGGGACGGAGGTCATCCTTTTCAACCCGGTCACCCAGCAGTACACCACCAACACCTATGTCAATGGCGTTTGGGCGCCCTCGGCGCCGGTGCTGGCAGTCGGCCAGTCGGCGTGGGTCTATGTCAACCCCAACCCGGGATTGATCGTAACCTGCCCGACGAACAAGACGGTTCCGTGCGGCAGTGGCTGGACGTTTGATCAGCCGACCGCTTTGTCCTGCTGCACCAACGAGATTGTCACCTCGTTCGGCGTTGCGACCAATGTGATCATCACCTCGACCGGCACCGTGACGAACAGCGGTCCCTGTCCGTGGGTCATCACCCAGACCTGGCTGATTACCGACGGCTGCGGCGACAGCAACACCTGCAGCCAGACGGTGACAGTCGTGAACACCAATCCGCCGGTGATCAACTGTCCGGGCAACATCGTGGTGACGTCCTGCACGAACGTGCCGGTCTGTTATAATGTGACCGCCACCAGCGCCTGCTGCAGCAACGTGACCGTGGTCTGCACGCCGCTCTCGTGCTCTTCCTTTGCGCCGGGAACGGTGACCACGGTGAATTGCACGGCGACGGACTGTTGCACCAACACGGCCACCTGCAGCTTTACGGTGACGGTGCTCTGCAGCAACTGCTGCGCCGG
>Ga0187860_1000345_pt1 | contig 45671 bp, 43 predicted proteins | sample June2016WEW_10_4_FD_132981 | JGI IMG/M metagenome (GOLD analysis project Ga0187860, IMG submission 132981) | Peatland microbial communities from SPRUCE experiment site at the Marcell Experimental Forest, Minnesota, USA - June2016WEW_10_40 | ecosystem: Environmental > Terrestrial > Soil >...
CGCACTGGATTATTTTCAAGCAGCCGGTTGCCTTCGTCATTTTTCTCGTGGCCATCTTTGCGGAGACGAACCGCACGCCGTTTGATCTGCCCGAAGCGGAGCAGGAGCTTGCCGGCGGTTACAACGTCGAGTACAGCTCGATGAAATTCGCGCTGTTTTTCATGGGCGAATACGCGAACATGGCTGTCGCGGCTGCGATGATGGCGACGCTGTTTTTGGGCGGCTGGACCCTGCCGATCGCAGGACTGGACCAGCCGGCGGCGCCCGGTCAGATCGGCGTCGGGTTGCTGCACATCGCCATTTTTCTGGCGAAGATGCTGATGGTTGTGTTGATGATGATCTGGGTGCGCTGGATGTGGCCGCGTTTCCGGTACGATCAGTTGATGGATTTGGGCTGGCGGCGTTTTATTCCGCTGGCGCTGGCGAACATCGTCGTGACAGCGGCGGTGCTGTGGGCGAGAGCCGGATCGTAGCGCGCCTGTAGCCGCGCTTGTGAAAGCGCGGAGGAACGAATCCGCCAATTCACATTGGCGGCCACGGGATGGAATGATTGTTAAGCGGAAAAAACTGAACTTTTGGGAACGGCTTTACCTGCCAGCGATGATCGGCGGGTTTCAAGTCACGCTTCGGCATTTCTTCAAGAAGAAGGTGACGCTGCAGTATCCCGAGGAGAAATGGGTTGTTCCCGAGGGCTACCGCGGCGCGCCGTATCTGGTGCGGGACCAGGACGGCGATACCAAGTGCGTTTCCTGCCAGTTGTGCGAATTCGTCTGTCCGCCGAAGGCGATCCGGATCACGCCGCCCGGCCCGGCCGGTCCGGCGGCGGACCGGCCGAATGCGGAAAAGATACCGCTGGAATTCGAGATCAACATGCTGCGCTGCATCTTTTGCGGTTTTTGCCAGGAGGTCTGCCCCGAGGAGGCGATCTTTCTGATGAGCGATTATTCGCTGACCGGCAGGTCGCGCCAGGAGATGATTTACGACAAGGAGAAGCTGCTGGCATTGGGCGGAGAACATGCGGGCATTCAGAAATGGAAGCAGAAGGCGGAAGAGGCGGGGGCGCAGGAAAGTTTTCCGGTCAAAGTCTGAGGCAACGGAACATGCCGCCCAACGACATACTATACGACATATCGTTTTACGTGTTCGCGGCGCTGACGTTGCTGTGCGGCGTGCTCGTGGTCGCGAACCCGTTCAGCCGCAACCCGGTGACCAGCGCGATGTTCCTGGTCCTGACGGTGGCGTCGATGGCCGGCTTGTTCGTTCTGCTGCGGGCGTATTTTCTGGCGGCCATCCAGATTCTGGTTTACGCGGGCGCCGTCATGGTGCTGTTCCTGTTCGTGATCATGCTGCTCGATTTGCGGGCGGAAGAGCGTCGGAAAGTCAAGAGGTTCGGCGTCGTCGGCGCGGTGCTCTCCGTCGGCGCTATCACCGCCATTTTCTTCAAATGTTTGAGCGGTGCCGCATTGGGCGCGGATCCATCGCCGACGATGGAGGGGGGGACGATGGCGCTGGGCAGGCTGTTGTTCACCCGGTACCTGCTGCCCTTCGAGATCGTCTCCGTGCTGCTGCTGGTGGCGATGGTGGGCGTGGTTTTGTTGAGCAAAAAAGACCTGAAATAGCCGCAAAAGAACACAGAGAACGCAGAGAAAAACCACCATGAAAACGTTCCAGATTCGGAAGTATGTTTTGAGCCACGGCAAGGTGAGTGAAGACGGTTTGAGCAGGCCAGCCTGCTTAATGCCTTTCCTCTCTGCGTTCTTTCGCGGCTAGAAATCATGCACGCAGGACTCGAACATTATCTGGCGGTCAGCGCGCTGTTGTTCGCGCTTGGCCTGTTTGGCGTCCTTGTCCGGAGGAACGTGCTGGTCATCTACATGTCGCTGGAACTGATGCTGAACGCGGCCAACCTGGCGCTGGTTTCCTTCTCGAGCTACCGGAACAACCCCGATGGCCAGGTGCTTGTTTTCTTCATCATCAGCGTGGCGGCGGCGGAAGTCGCGGTAGGGCTGGCGCTGATCGTCGCGCTGTACCGCAAACGCAAGACCACGCATGTGGAGGATCTGACGACGATGAAATTGTGATGAAATGAGCGAACATCCAACATCCAACATCCAACGCTCAACATCCAGTGGCCGAAGCCCCATTACATTGTGTGTTGGATGTTCGCTTTTCCGTTCATGAAACTCGAAGCGTTGCCCTGGATTATTTTGTTCCTGCCGTTGGCCGCGGCGGGGATCATCACGCTTTTCACGCTGCGGAACGCGAAATGGAGCGCCCGGCTTTCCGTCGGCGCGGTGGTGGCCGGATTCCTCCTGAGCGTCGTTTTCGTCTTCGTGGCAGGGTGGGAGCCGCGGGTGCGGGAGGTGACGGCGAACTGGCTGACAATCGGGGAGGGCCTGCGCGTGGATTTCGGCCTGCATTTCGATCCGCTGAGCCTGCTGATGTTGCTGGTGGTGACGGGTGTGGCGGGCGTAATTCATATTTATTCGGTCGGCTACATGCGCGACGACCCCGGGTATCCGCGCTTCTTCGCGAGTCTGAGCCTGTTCACGTTCTCGATGCTCGGCATCGTGCTGGCGAACAATTTTATTCAACTGTTCATTTTCTGGGAACTCGTGGGCGTTTCGAGCTACCTGCTCATCGGGTTCTGGCATGCCCGCCCCGCCGCGGCGGACGCGGCGAAGAAGGCCTTTATCACCAATCGTCTGGGCGATTTCGGATTTCTTCTCGGCATCCTGACGGTCTGGGGCGCGCTCGGATCGCTGAACTTCAGCGATCTGCAGGAGAAGCTGGCTTCCGACCCGGCGGCGCTGGGGGCGCTTGCGACCGTTGCCGGCCTGCTTGTGTTCTGCGGTGCGGTCGGCAAATCCGCGCAATTCCCGTTGCACGTCTGGCTGCCGGACGCGATGGAGGGTCCGACGCCTGTGAGCGCGCTGATTCATGCCGCGACGATGGTGGCGGCCGGTGTTTACATGCTGTGCCGGATCCTTTTTGTGCTGAATGCGCCCGCGCTCGAAGTCATCTCGTATATCGGCGGGTTCACGGCATTGCTGGCGGCGCTGATTGCCATCCAGCAGGACGACATCAAGCGCATCCTGGCCTACTCGACGCTCTCACAACTCGGCTACATGGTCATGGCGGTCGGGCTGGGCGGTCCGACGCCGGCGATGTTTCATCTCACCACCCATGCATTCTTCAAAGCGCTCCTGTTCCTGGCCGCCGGTTCGGTGATCGTTGCGGCGCACCACGAGCAGGACATCTGGAAGATGGGCGCCCTCCGCACGAAAATGCCGGTCACGTTCTGGACCTTCATGGCGGGCACGCTGGCCCTGGCCGGGCTGTGGCCGTTCAGCGGGTTTTTCAGCAAGGACAGTATTCTGGCGCAGGCGCTGTCGCGGCACAATGTTCTGCTCTTCGCGGTCGGGCTGTTTGTGGCGGTGCTGACGACCTTCTACATGTTCCGATTGATATTCGTGGTCTTCTTCGGCTCCACGAAATCCGGGCATGCCGAGCACGCCCATGAATCGCCGCCCGTGATGGTCTGGCCGCTGCGGATTCTGGCCGTGTTCGCGCTGGTCGGCGGAGTCATCGGCATCCAGGGTGTTTACGCCCTGCAATTCGGCGGTGAGGGGGCAGGGCCGGCGGCCGGCGTCGTCGAAAGACTGATCGGTCCATGGCGCGAGGCGCCGGTGGCGGCGGTCTGCGGCCTGGCCGCCTTTGTTGCCGGCCTCGGCGCGGCCTATGCCCTTTACGCCGGGGCGGACGAGGATCCGCTGCCGGAAAAGCTGGGCGGGATGTCGATCGCGATGCGGAATCGCTTTTACTTCGACGAACTTTACCAAGCCACGGTCATCCGCCTGCATGACGGGCTCGCGGCGGTCGCGGCCTGGATCGACCGCTGGATCATCGCCGGCGTGTGCGTGCGGGGAATCCATGGAACCACCGAGCTGCTGGGCCGCGCGCTGCGGCTTCTGCAGACTGGCAACGTCCAGACCTACGCCTTCCTGTTTGCAGCGGGTGTGGCGCTGGTTTTGTATTTCGTTTTGGGGAAATAAATGTGAATCACCACAGAGACACAGGGGCACAGAGATGGGGAAACAAGATCCTCACTCGGCGTTTGTGTGCCTTGGGGAGTCGAGAAAGGGTTTGATGACAGCCTTGACGACTATATTTGTTTTGCCGTTGCTGGCCGCGGTGGCGCTGGCGTTCGTCCCGCGCGCTTACTCCGTCGTCATGCGGGGCGCCGGCGTCGGCGTCACCTTCGTCACGATGCTGCTGGCCGTTCTGGTTTTCACACGGTTCGGCGGCGCGGAGGCCGACGCGAGCGGGTTCAAATTCGTCACCACGATCCCCGGCCTTGGCGCCAGTTCGCTGGGGATCGTCTGCAAACTTGGCGTGGACGGCATCAACGTGGGGCTGGTACTGATGGGCGCGGTCGTGGCGTTTGCGGCCGCGTGCTGCTCCTGGGAAATCCGGGAACGCGAGAAGGAGTTTTACATCCTGCTGCTGGTCATGACCGGCGGGATCCTGGGGGCGTTCGCGTCGCTCAACTTGTTTTTCTTTTACTTCCTGCACGAACTGGCGCTGGTGCCGACGTTTCTCATGATTGGCGTGTGGGGCCGCGGCGAGCGGAAGAACTACGCCACGTTCCAGATCACGCTTTACCTGAGCATCGGCGCACTGGTTGCGCTGGTCGGTTTGATCGCGCTTTACCTGCAATCGGGCGCGCAGACATTCGACATTCCGGAGCTGACCGAGCACCTCCGGGAGAGCCCGCTTTCGGCGGGCGCGCAGCGGTTCATCTTTCCGCTGCTGTTGTTCGGTTTCGGCATTCTGGTGTCGCTGTGGCCGTTTCACACCTGGGCGCCGATGGGTTACGCATCGGCGCCGACGCCAGCCGCCATGCTGCACGCCGGTGTGCTGAAGAAATTCGGGCTCTATGGCCTGATCCGGATTGCGCTGCCGATGATGCCCGGCGCGGCGCAACGCTGGATGCCGATCCTGGCGTGGCTCTGTCTTGGCAACCTGGTTTACTGCGGGTGGGTGGCGATGCGACAGAGGAATTTCAACTGGCTGATCGGTTATTCGAGCGTCGCGCACATGGGGTTCGTCTTCCTGGGGATCGCGACCCTGACGCTGGTGGGTGTAACGGGGGCGGTGGTCGTGATGGTGGCGCACGGGTTTCTTGCGGCGCTCACGTTCGGGTTGAGCGGCTACCTTTACGAACAGACGGGCACCCTGGAGATGAGCGATCTCGGCGGGCTGCTGCGCAAGCTGCCGTTCATCGGCGCGGCGCTGATCATGGCTGCGTTCGCCGGATGCGGCGTGCCGGGTTTTGCCAATTTCGCGGGTGAAGTGACGGTGTTCTTCGGCGCCTGGAACGTGTTCCGACCGGTGACGGTGCTGGCATGCTGGGGCGCGTTGATGATCGGGGCGGTTTACATGCTGCGCGCGGTCAGGACGGTGCTGCACGGGGAGTTTCCGGAGAAATGGGCGAACGTCACAGACGCGCCGCACCTTTGGCGCAAGGCGCCGTTTATTTTGCTGCTGGCGGCGTTGATGCTGTTCGGCTGCTTCCCGCGGCTGCTGACCGACAAGATTTCACCCAGCGCGGGGGTGATCGTGCAAATGGCCAATCCGCTTTTGTGGGGGGATTTCCGCGCCGACGCCGCGCCGACGCCGCCCAAGAGGGCCTTGGCGCAGGGCGGTGGGGAGGTTGTTCAATGATCCATCGAGTTACATGAACCTTTCCTTGATCAGTCTGGAGATATGTGTTGTGGCGCTTGGGATGGCGCTGCTGCTGGCCGATTTATGGCTGCCGCGGGAACGGAAGCGCCTGCTCGGCTACGCGGCGGCGGCTGGACTCGGGCTGCTGCTGGTGGTGAACCTGGGTGGATTCGGCGTTTTCGGTTCGACGGGCACCGCGTTTGGCGGAATGTTTGTGCAGGACGGCCTGGCCATTTTCTTCAAGCGTTTTTTTCTCCTCGCTGCCATCCTGGTTCTTTTGATGGCGATCGAGTTCTCCGACAGGATTTCGGCTGGAATCGCCGAGTATTATTCGCTGATCGTTTTTGCCCTGGCGGGGATGTTGTTTGCCGCTTCGGCAAATGATTTCGCGCTGCTGTTTGTATCCCTCGAACTCATCACGGTCACCTTCTACGTGCTGACCAGCTTTCAGCGGGCGCGCCTGGTGTCACTCGAAGCGGGGGTAAAGTATCTGGTCATCGGCGCTCTTTCGACCGCCTTCACAGTGTTTGGCATCGCCCTGGTTTACGGAATTTCGGGCAGGCTGAATTTCAGCGAACTGGCGGGCGTGGCGGGGCAGTTTGGCGACAACAAGATCTTTCTCTTCGGCCTGCTGCTGGTTCTGACCGGCCTTGGCTTCAAGATCGCCGCCTTTCCGTTCCAGATCTGGGCCCCGGACGTCTATCAGGGTGCGCCAACGCCGACGACGGCGTTTCTTGCGGTCGGTTCGAAGGCGGCGGGGTTTGTTCTGTTGCTGCGGGTTTTGTTCACGGCGGTGCCGGACATCACCGCGCGGTGGACGAACCTGCTCATCGTTTTTTCGGCGGTTACGATTCTCTACGGGAATCTTTGCGCGATCCCGCAGCGCAACGTGAAGCGGCTGCTCGGCTATTCGAGCGTCGCACATGCGGGCTATCTGCTGCTGGGGGTGGCGGCCATGTCGGCAGCGGGCCAGGACCGGAGCGCCGGCGGGTCCGCCATGCTGTTTTACCTGAGCGGATATCTCTTCACCGTGCTTGCGGCGTTCACGGTGATTACACTGGTGATGCGGCATCTGGAGAGCGAGGACATCTCCGGGCTGGCGGGTTTGAACCAGCGCTCGCCGCTGCTGGCGGCGACGATGACGCTGGCGATGGTTTCGCTGGCGGGGATTCCGCCGCTGGCGGGGTTCTTCGGAAAGTTTCTGCTTTTGAAAGCGCTGATCGAGCAAGGCGCGGCGAATCCGGGCTGCTACTGCCTGGCATTCACCGCGGTGGCCGGCGTCGTGATCTCACTTTATTACTATTTTGGGGTGATTCGGGCGATCTACTGGTCGCCGGGCCCGATGGCCGCGCCGCCGATTGCGGTTTCGCGTCCGATTCGGATTTCTATTTACGCCTGTATTGCCGGAATGTTTTATCTCGGTTTGTTCCCCGGCGTGATGGTGACCGTGGCAACGGAAGCGGTGAAAACGTTAAACCGGTGACCGCCGTCGTCGGATCCGCCGGGGAAACCCGCGCAGGGGAAGCCTACAATCCCAAAACTGGACGCGTCTTGCGGGCATGAACCCTTTTCGCGAAGGAGCGCGGACAGCCCCGTCCGCGAGGTCAGCCGGTTGGGTTCGCGGGACGAGGCTGTCCGCGCCCCACCCGAAAAGCACTTGTAGCCGGCAATGTGCATTGGCGGGCCCTTCCGCAGTCGCGAACTGCGCCGTTTGACAACGGCGGCTACGAGGAGAGGAAGAATCGCGGGCGATCATACGACCCTCATCTGCACCGCGTCCACAATTTGTTCGCCGACGAGGATCGAGCCGATGATGACGACGGTGGTTTGGGTGTGGAGGCGTCCTTGCCGGACCAGGATCTGCAGGGCGGCTTCGATGGTGTTTTCCGGGTTGATGAGGTCGAAAGGGACGACGAAGGGAGTGACGCCCCAGCTCAGGCTCAATCCGTTGGCCACCGATTCGCCGGGGCAGAGGGCGTAGATTTTCGAATAGCGGGGGCGGAGCCAGGCGGTATAGCGCGCCATGTTGCCGCTTCGGGTGATGACGAGGACCGCTTCGGCCTTGAGTTCGTTGGCCATGACGACGGCGCTTTTGACCAGCTTTTGACGGGCGGTGGTGAGGTCGGAGTGCTCGAAAAAGTTGGCGCCGCCGCTCCGCTCGATGCGCGTGGCGATGCGGTCGAAAACCTCGATGCATTTCAGCGGATGTTTGCCGACGGTGGTTTCGCCGCTGAGCATGATGGCATCGGCCTGTTCGTAAACGGCGTTGGCGACGTCCGTGACTTCGGCCCGGGTGGGCATGGGGGATTCGATCATGCTTTCGAGCATGTGGGTGGCGACGATCACGGGTTTGCCGACGCGGAGGCACGTTTTTACGATGCGGCGCTGGACGATGGGCAGTTCCTCGTAGGGGATTTCGATGCCGAGATCGCCGCGGGCGACCATGATGCCGTCGGATTCGCGGACGATTTCATCCAGATTGGCGACGGCCTGCTGGTCTTCGATTTTTGCGATGACGAGAGGGCGCGGGCCGTTAGTGGCGAAGAGTTCCTTCAACTGGAGCAGGTCCCGTGCTTCGCGGACGAAGGAGAGGGCGATCAGGTCCACGCCGAGTTCGAGTCCGAGTTTGACGTCCTGGATGTCCTTGGAAGTGAGAGCGGGCAGGCTGACCTTGACGCCCGGCAGGTTGATATGGCGGCGGCTGCCGAGTTTGCCCTCGGTGAGGACCTCGCACTCGACCTTGTTTCCGGCCTTGGCGAGCACTTTCATTTCGATGGCGCCGTTATCGATGAGCACGACGTCTCCGACGTTGATATCATTGACGAAGTTGGCGTAATTGACGTCCACGGAGTGTTCCTCCTCGCTGCGCTCGCCGCGGACCGTGAGGGTGAACTTTTCTCCGGGCCGGAGGCTGAGAGGCACGCCGAGTTCGCCGGTTCGGATGGCGGGGCCCTGGGTGTCGAGCATGACGCCGATGAACTGGTGGCGGGTGGTGGCGGCGGAGCGAAGGTCTTTGACGACGCGGCGCACCCAATCATGAGGTGCGTGGGACATGTTGAGGCGGAAGACATTGACGCCAGCATCGATGAGCCGGCCGATCATGTCGGCCGAATCGGTGGCCGGGCCGAGCGTGGCGACGATTTTGGTTTTTCGCTGGGAACTGGATTGCATGGGTTGGAAGATAATTCCGGTTCGGCGGATTAAAAGGCTTAATTGAGGCGGCCCTGTGCGCGGTGTGACAAAACAATTTGAATCCGCTTGCCATGGCGGAAGGCCGTCGCCATATTGCAACGCGAATCGAATAAAGGCAATTTTATGGCTGATGTAGCAAATCGATATCCTGAAAACATAGCTGGCAAGTATTACGTGGACAACCAGTGCATCGATTGCGATTTATGCCGCGAGACGGCTCCGGACAATTTCAAGCGCAACGACGACGGCGGCTACTCCTTTGTTTTCAAGCAACCCGAGAGCCCGGATGAGGAAGCCCGGTGCAAGGAAGCCAAGGAAGGGTGCCCGGTGGAAGCCATCGGCGACAACGGCTGAGGTCCTTTTGCCGGATCACGCGCCGGCCTGAGTCTGCGTTTTTTAGGCTCCTTGGGCGCTCCGGGGCGGGAAATCAGGCTGGCAGGGCGGATGCCGGTTCGACCGGTCGGGCGTCATTTTGCGCCAGTTTGCCGCCGTCCAGGCAGGTGCGCACGGCTTTGAGCAGGGTCTGCGGGTCGTACGGTTTGGGGAGGAAGTTGGTTCCCTGCAAATTGAGAGAGTCTTTCCGGAGGATTTCCGGGCTGTAGCCGCTGGTATAGATGACTTTGAGCCCGGGGTTTCGCGACTGCAGGGTGTTTGCCAGTTCGTTCCCGTTCATGCCGGAGGGCATCACCATGTCGGTGAGGAGCAGGTGGATTTTCGAGGAATTGCGTTCCCAGACTTCGACTGCCTGCGGACCATTTGCGGCTTTGAGCACCTCATAACCCCGCTCTTCCAGCGAGGCGCAGGCCGATTCACGCACGGTATTCTCGTCTTCAACGACGAGGATGGTTTCTCCTCTGCCGGGTTCCGCCTGGTCATCGACGCGGCCGGCATTTGCGGGCGCTGCGGCGGGGGCGCTGGATGCCGGGAGAAAGATTTTGAAAGTGGAACCGTGACCGACCTCGCTGGATACTTCAATCCAGCCCTCGTGCTGTTTGACGATGCCATGGATGGTGGAGAGGCCCAGTCCGGTGCCTTTGCCGACGTCTTTCGTCGTAAAAAACGGATCGAAAATGCGGCCGAGCACCTGTGGATTCATCCCGCAACCATGATCCGTGACGGACAGATGCACGAACCGTCCGGCGCGGGCCTCGGGATTCAAGCTCGCGGCCGTCTCGTCGAGGACGCACACATCGGTTGCGATGTCGATGGTCCCTCCGTTGGGCATAGCGTCCCGGGCATTCAGGGCCAGGTTGATGAGAATCTGTTCCATGCCGCCTTCGTCCGCCAGGACGGAAGGCAATTCGTTCTGACAGGCCAGACGGATGTCGAATTTCTCGCCGATGAGGCGGCTCAGCATTTTTTTCATGCGCTGGACGACGACGGAGAGATCGAGGAGATGCGGTTGGAGGACCTGTTTGCGGCTGAAGGCCAGCAGTTGCTTGGTGAACGCGGCGGCGCGTTTGCTTGCCTGCATGATTTGATCCAGCAGGGCTCCCTTGTCCACGCTCGATGCGTTGACGGATTGCAACAGGCCGACGTCGCCCTGGATGACCGTGAGGATGTTGTTGAATTCATGGGCGATTCCCGCCGCCATGCGGCCGATCACTTCCATTTTTTGCGCCTGGCGCAATTGGGCTTCGAGCTTCAATTGATCGGTGATGTCTTCGACGATGAGGAGCAGGCAGGGGGTGTCGCCGAGCGCGAGGGGTTCGGAGGACAGCAACGTCTGGCGGGTTGTTCCATCCCGGCGTCGGAAGAGAAAAGATTGGTTGCGGAGGCGGCCTTCCGGCAGGAGAGGATTCGGTCCGGCCTCGCCGTTTTTCGACCAAAGCTGGAGTTCCGGGGGTTTGGCCTGGGCCAGCTCCTCGGCCGAATAACCGCTGAGTTCGAGGAAGCTGGGATTTGCGTCGAGGAAACGCCGGTCCGTGACGCTTTGGATGGCCATCGGGAACGGGCTGGAGCGGAAGGCTTTCGAGAAGCGCTCTTCGCTGGTGCGCAAGGCATCTTGAACGCGGATGCGCTCATCGATTTCCTGCTGCAGGCTCTGGTTGGCAACGACCAATTCCTCGGTCCGCTGGCGCACCATCCGGTCGAGGTCTTCCATGCGCAACTTGGCCTGCCGGGCGAGGGTCCATTTGCGCGCCAGGGCGTGCGCGAGCTGGAGCACTTCCACCGTCTCGAAAGGCTTTTTAAGGATCAACAGATTGTCGGTGTGCCCGAGACGGCGCGTCATGTCGTCCCAGGAATAATCGGAGTAGGCGGTGCAAATGACCGCCTGCAATTCCGGAGAACATTGCCAGACGCGTTCGACCGTTTCGATTCCGTCCCAGCCGGGAGGCATGCGGACGTCCACGAATGCCATGACATAAGGGTCGCCGGCCTCGATGGCTTTTTCGATGAGTTCGAGGGCTTCCTTGCCTTGATAGGCGGAGTCGATGCGGAACCCGGCGCGTTCCATGGGGCCGGCGCCTTCGCCGAAGAGTGCCGCCTCGACGTTTTCCAGACGCGATTGGGCGTCGGTCTTGGCTCCCAAAATCTTGAGGAAATCTTCATGGATTGCCGGATTATCATCGACGATGAGAATTCGGGGAAGGGCTTCTGAGAGCGGCTGGTTCATGCGGATTCTTTGGGCGGATCGAGAGGCGCGCAGGGCAGGACGAGGGTAAACATTGCGCCCTGGCCCGGCCCATCGCTGTGCGCTTGAATGGTTCCACCCAGTTCCCGCACGGCCAGCGCACTGCTGTGCAAGCCAAAGCCATGGCCGTTGCGGCGGGTGGTAAATCCATGCGAAAAGATGCGCGTGAGATTTTCACTGGGGATTCCGACGCCGTTGTCAATGATCCGGATTCGGACCTCGTTGGCACCCTGGCTGTCGACTTTGATCGTCAGCATCTTGTCGGCTCGTTTTGCATCGTCCATCGCATATTTGGCGTTCCGGATCAGGTTCACGAGGATCTGAAGGACCTTATGTTTCTCGGTGACGAGTTGGGGAGTATCGGCGAATTCGCGCCGCACCTGAACGTCGTGTCGCAGCAGGGAGGCGGCGTTGATATGCAGCGCATCTTCGACGAGTTGGGTGGGGTTCACGGTCTCGAGAACTCCCACCACCTTGGCATACGTCTGTTGCATGGCGACGATCTGCTTGATGTGGTCGATATGCTGGACGAGAAGTTCCAGTTCGGTCAGCAGCGAGGCCTGTTCGCCTTCGAGGTGTTCGGAGAGGGCGGTCAGGAATTCGGGAATTTGCCGGCCGCGGGGGTCCCGGGTGAGGAATTCCTCCAGCCGTCCGCTGTTTTCCTTGAGCAACGAGGAAACCTTGACCAGGCTTGAAAGCTTGGAGGACTTCACGCGGTCAAGGGTGAGGGTGCAGGAGACGTTAACGCTGTTGAGGACGTTGCCGACGTTGTGGAGGACATCGGTGGCGACTTCGGCCATTCCGGCCAGGCGGGAGGTTTCCATCAGGCGCTGGTGCACGGTCTCGAGCTTGGTCTCGGCCTCCTTGAGGGCGGTGATGTCGCGCGAAACGCCGAAGGTGCCGATGAGATTTCCGTTCTTGTCCCGCCACGGCATTTTGGTGACGAGCATCCAGGTATCCGCGGCCAGGTGTTCGGTTTTGCCGATGATGGGTTCGCCGGTGCGCAGGATGTTCTGTTCCTCTTCGAAGGCTGCGCGCGCAAATGATTCCCCGAAGGTATCGAAATCGGTCTTGCCGATCAGATAGCTGGCGAATGCGTCCACACTTGAGAGATGTGCCGGCAATGGCTCCTGGGATCCGGGAGTGTGATCGGCCAGCAGCCGATTCCGGACCAACTGGAGTGTCATGGCTGCTTTCGATTTGCTCACGCGCACGAACCGCGAGTTGCGGTCCTTGAAGTAAATGGAGTCGGGCAGGGTTTCGATCAGCGTTTGGAACAGCTCGCGCTCGTAAGCCAGTTCGGCCTCTGCCTCCTTGATCGCCGTCACGTCCTTGGAAATGCCGAAGGTGCCGATGATGTTCCCATCCTTGTCCCGCCAAGGCATTTTGGTGCTGAGGCACCAGGTGACGTGGCCGTCCGAGTGCGTTTCCGTTTCCAGTTTGCCGATGAGGGGCTTGCCGGAGCGAATGATTGACTGCTCGTCCTCGAAGGCGTGGCGCGCGTGTTCCTCGGTGAAAAAGTTGAAGTCTGTCTTGCCGCGAAGGCTTTCGCCTTCGGCAACCTTGAAGATTTTTTCGAAGGCGTTGCTATAGCGGACGAGGCGCGATTCCTTGTCCTTGAAGTAGATTCGATCGGGGCTGCCTTCCAGGAGCGTTTCCAGCAGAGAGCTGGCTTCCGCCAGTTCGGCCTCCCCGCGTTTTCGCTCGGTGATGTCTTCGTAGGTTCCCAGCATGCCGATCACGGCGCCGTCTTTGTCGTGCAGCGGCACTTTGCTGGTCCTCAACCAGATCCGGGTACCGTCTGATTTGATCTGAAGTTCCTCGTAGTTCATCATGGGTTGGTCCGTGTCCATGATGAGGCGATCGTCGGCGCGGTACTGGTCCGCACTGGTCGCCCAGCCCATTTCGTAATCGGTTTTGCCGATGATTTCGTTTGGATCGGCGTACCCGGAGTCCTGCGCGAGGGGTTTGTTGCAACCGACGTAAAGCAGGTTCCGATCCTTCCAGAAGACGCGCTGGGGGATTGTATCCAGCACCAATCGGAGCATCTGCCGGGAGCTGAACAGTTCTTCTTCCGCGCGTTTGCGCTGGGTGATGTCACGGCCGATCGCCTGGACACTGTCCGGTTTGCCGTTTTTTAGAACCAGCCGCAAGGAGACTTCGACCTCAAGACGCTGACCGTTCTTGGAGATGAATTCGCAATCACAGGTGGCCATGTTGCGACCGGCGGCGTTTATCTCGAGCAGTTTGCGGCTCAGTCCCCGGCTGCCGGAAGCGAGGATTTGGTCGATATTGAGCTGGTGGATTTCCTGGTCGGTGTAACCCAGGATCCTCTGGCCCGCGGGATTGAGCGAGGTCAGCCGTCCATCCAGGCTGAGCGTAAAAATCAGGTCGTTGGCGTCCTCGAAGATCTCGCGGTAACGTTGTTCGAGCGAGGCTTCTTGTTCGAGTCGCTCTCGGATGACGAGGGTTTGGGCCTGGACGCGGCGGCGGAGAGTGGCGGCCCAGAAGGCGGCGGCGGCGAGGACAACGATCATTCCGGCCAACAAGGAGCCGGTGCGCCGGGAATTCAGCCACGGCGGTTTTTCCAGGACCTGGATGGATTCAGCGGAAGGAACGTAGAGACGCATGGAGCGAGCCGTGCGTAATTCATCCCCGAGAATCGAATAGACGCCTTGCAACTGCACGAGGCTGCCCGGCGGCGGGATGGAATCCGTCTTTGTTTTGATGCCGATCGGACGAAGGGCTTCAAACACCATGTCCTCACTCTGCAACGTCAACACCTCGTCGCTTCCGTGGCGGGTGGAGCTGATGAGACGGGCGCGGAACTGCACCAAATTGCCATGCAAATTTGGGTTCAGCGCGCTGAGCGAGAAGACCGGTTTGGCCGGGGGAATGCCGGCGTGGCCGATCACGCGGCAACTGGCGTCGCGAAACACGAATCCGAAATCGCCAAGGGAGAGGTAGCCGGCCACTTCGACGCGATCGCCGGGCATGCAATCCACCGCATGGGCAAGGTAGATCGGCACACCCCCGGTTTCATCCTGGACGAACAAGGGACGGCCGGGCTCGCTGAACGTGACGGTGCCGGCGACTTTTATGCGGTGCTGTGTGGCGCGGGATTGGGTGAATTCGGAAAGCGAAGCGATCGGTTGAGTGGGGAGTGTGAATGCGTCGGCGACGCCCTTTTCTTCGACGACCAGCAAGTCCGGAGAAGGCGACCAGACGTAGGCCCCGGTGAGCTGGCGGTTGGGATTGGCATGGGAGGCGCAGACACCCCGAACGATGACGAGTGAATCGACGAGGTTCGTCAAGGCTTCACCTCCCGACACATCCACTTCCAACAGGCCGTTCACATCGCTTAATTCGAGGTCGGTGGATCGTCGATTGATTTGGACAGAGCGAACGACGCCGCGCACTTCGACCCATTGGCTGTCGAATTGGCCCATGGCCATTTGGTAGAGATTGACCCGCCGCGCTATGGGCAGATCTTTCCGGCCCAAGACACTTCCGGCATCCGCCTCGATGATGGGAGCGTACCCGCCCGGGCCGCTGACCCCGTCGATTTCCACTTCGTCTCCCACATTCCACGAATCGAGGTTGATGTTGGGTGCGGCGACGTAGATGCCCGCCGTATCGTCCTGGACGAACAGCGCCTTATAGTCTTTCCACAGGGCGGTGACCACGGCCCTCACGCGGACCGGGTATTTCCAGGCGGTCTGTTCGGGCGGCATACTCCGGATCTGGATGACCTGGGTCAGCGTGGGAAGCCGGTCGGGCTTGCCGGCAGCCGGGGTGATCTTTTGTTCGGCGATTGTATCCCAGGCGAGCGGTCGAATGGCGGCATTTCGAAGCAACACGTTGTTGCCATCCCAAGCCAGCCTGCCCCAGACGATGGCGCGTTCGCCTGGAGGAATGGGCGTAGTCTGACGCGTTTCGGCGCGAATCGAACCGGTGTCGTCCTGGATGGTGACGTACTCGCCCAGTCCCTGATCGAGCACGACGCCCTGGATCCGGACGGTTCGATTGGTTTTGCTTTGGGCTGATTCAGGCGTGAGCGAGCCGATCGTTGAAATCGGCAACTGGTCCGGATTCAGGCGCGGGGAGGAAAATCGATTGCCGGCTTCCCCGGCGGCGTTCGTGGACTGAACTGTGGAAGTGGTAGTAGCGGTTGGGACGTCGGCTGCAAGCAGTGTGAGGCACGATAGGGTCCATGAGACCACACCGATCGCTTTGCCTGCGTGCTTCAGAATCATAGCAATGGTCGTCCGTTCCGGGGCCGGTTGTTTTCGAATGACGCTACACAAATGGCAGTGAACCGCCGACTTGTGATCGGCCTGTGCCGCGCCCAACAACAACATCTCTGGCGGACTTCGTCGAAGCAGCTATTGTGCCCGGAGAACGACTTGTGGGGGGGCGTGTTGGCGTAAGAACCTGGGAGCTGAAATCAAGTCCACTCTTCGAAGTGTCCAGTTTCCAGACAGCGATTTCTTGCTGGGGTACCGGCAGAAATGATGGGACATCAAGGCAGTCCCTGCAACAGCCGCCGCAATTGGTTCAGAGCCTGGTGGGCCGTCATCTCTTTGAACGTGAGCCGGTCCCACGTGTTGCGCGTTTCTCTGACCTGGGTTTCCTGCGGCGATGCGACGGCGATGAACACGGTGCCGGTTGGCTTTGCGGGTGTGCCACCCGTCGGCCCCGCGATTCCGGTCACTGCAATGGCGTAGTCGGCCTCGCTCAGACGCCGGGCACCATCGGCCATTTCTCGCGCAGCGGCCTCACTGACCGCGCCGTGCCGATCGAGTGTTTCCGCGCGAACACCCAGAAACTTTTGCTTCGCGTCGTTGCTGTATGTCACCCAGCCGGCCCGGAAAACAGCCGAAGCTCCGCAGACGTTCGTCAACTGATGCGCGATACAGCCGCCGGTGCAGGATTCGGCGAGGGCGAGGGTTTTCTTGCGCGCCGCCAATAGATGAATGACCACTTCCTCCAGGTCCTCGTCACCGGTTCCGAATATGTCGGAGCCGAGTTGGGCGCGGACTGCCGCCTCGGCTGCGTTCACGCGCGATTCGGCATCATCGCCTCGCGCCGCCAGACGCACATCCACCTGTCCGGGCCTGGCGCAATACCCGACATCGAGCCCTTTCAGCACCAGTTCCCGCAAGGAGCGCTCGATTCTCTCCTGCACGACCGACTCGGCAATCCCGGACGTCCGCAGCGTGCGGCAGACGAAGGAATCGGACAAGGGCAGCGCGCGGAGGAGGAAGGGGACGACCGAGTCTGTGAACATGGGTCGCAATTCGCGTCCGGGTCCCGGCAGGAGGATCAACCAGCTTTCTTTCCCGTCGTTCCGGAAAGGATTGGGATTGAGGTGGAGGACGAGTCCCGGGGCGGTTCCGTGAGGATTTGGCAAAACCGACGCCCCATCGGGCACGAGGGCCTGCACCCGCGTTTGTTCCGGCATCGGACGGTTGCGGGCGGCGAAGAACGCCTGAATCCGGGCGAGTGTCTCCACGTCCTCGCGCAAGGCCACGCCGAGCATGCGGGCGATCACCTCGCGGGTAAGGTCGTCTGTGGTGGGTCCGAGCCCGCCGGTTGTGAGGACGAGATCGGCGCGAGACAAGGAATCACGCACGGCCAGTTCGATTTCCCGGGCCACGTCGGGAACTGCGATTTGACGGCTGACGACGTAACCGAGATCGGACAGGCGGCGGCAGAGCCATTGTTGGTGTGAATTGAGCACGCGGCCGAGCATCAACTCGCTTCCGGTGTTGACCATTTCGACGATCATGCTCTTGAAGACCGCCGTCCAAAGAGCGGACCTCGCGTTTTCATTGACGTTTTGGAGACGAAACGGGGTTGTTTATCTCGGCGTTGAAAGTTCCCGCTACCAAGCTCTCCTCCTTGTCGGGCACGCAGAGAAAGATCCTGCCCGGAACGTTTCCGGCCGTGACCGGCCCGAACTCGAGCTGCATGGCGTAACCATTCGTGAATTTTTGCGTCATCGACAGGTCGGCCTCTTTCCAGCCCAACACGATCCCCGGGCTTGCAACGGCGTCGTTGGTTCCGACATTGAACGTTCTTCCGCCAAGCGCATGCGAATCGGTTGCGAAAAGGTGGATGGTCACAGTCACATCGGACTGACGGCCCTGGCGCAGCACGAGTGAGCCGTTCTCCAACACGGCGCGTTGACAGAAGAAAACCTTGTCATGGACTTTTCCGGCGGCGGCCGCGTCGGGAATTTCGGTGTTGGCGAGGTTCAAACTCCAGGCCGGGGTGACGCGCGCGGTTCCGGATGACCCGATCGTGGTTGTAGGTGTTTCCGGCGAGTCCGCGGGCGCGTTCCTCCCACGCAGCAGGTGAATCCCGACCAGGACGGTGCAGATCAGCGCCAGGAACGCAAAGATTGCCGGCCCGAGCCCTTTGCTGGAGGCGATGCTTCTGCCGGGGAGGGCGGATGTTGGCGGGGGGACGTGGGGCTTGATGTATTGCGTGGCAGACAGGATGTATTTGGAATCCGACTTCGGCGCGTCAGGGACGATGATTTTTTGAAAACAAGTCGGGCACTCGATTTGCGTGCCGCTGGCAGCGGAGTCGGTGGCGATATGCTGGCCGCAGACCGGGCAGATAAACTTGAATTCGCTCATGGCGCACACAAGGGTTTCACTTTGATGGCCGACCGACAATAAGATTTTCGGGTCGGAATCCGGGCTGTGCTGTTTCCGCTTGTAGAGTCGGGCAATTGCTGTAGGTTGTGATCTGTGTTGAAGTTGGCTATCGGATACCTAAGCAATTCAAACAGAGTGGACTGACCATGCCTGCTTTGTTGCCAACCAAGGCGTCAACGTCGGATGCGGAACAAGTCAGGGCGGCGGGCAAGCGTCGGGGTACTCTGCTCGTCGTGGATGACGAGGATGGTCCGCGACAATCGTTGTGGGTGATTTTCAAGGACGACTACGAAATCCTGATGGCTGGCGACGGGCCTCATGCCGTTGAGCTGGTTCAACAGAACCGGGTCGATGTGGCCGTGCTCGACATCCGCATGTCGGGCATGTCGGGGATTGAGGTGCTGGAGAGGCTGAAGTACGTGGATCCTTCGATCGAAGTGGTGATGATGACGGCATTTGAGACCACGGACACGATCCGGCAGGCGCTTCGGTTGCGGGCCTGCGACTACATCAACAAGCCGTTTGATATTTCCACCATGCGTGCCGCCGTATCGAGTGCGATGCAGCGGCGGACGCTGGAGAGCGAGATACACAACAACACGGAACAATTGCAGGAATTGATCGCGGAGCTGCAGACCCAGAAAATCGAGGAGCAAATCGCGAACACGCGCGGGGAGATTTACGCCAGCATCATCCACGATATCAACGGCCCGCTCACGGTGATCTCCGGTTTCATCCAGTTGATGAACCAGCGCTTCAACGACGCAAGCCGGCTCGAAGTGGAGGACCTGGAGTTCATCAAAGACCGCCTGAAGATCATCACCCGTCAGGTCACCAACTGCATCGAGATTTCGCGACGTTACTTGAGCTTCCTGCGGAAGCAGACGGATGAAGCGCCCCGCGTCGGGGTCAACCAACTCTTGAGCGATCTCAGCCATCTGCTCAAGGTGCATCCGAGTCTGCAGCACAACGAATTCACCACGCAGCCCCTGGCCGAGGACATCGGCGTAAAAATCAACGGGACGGATCTGATCCAGATCCTGTTGAATCTGGCCGTGAACGCGTTCCAGTGCTCGCCCCAGAGCCATCGCGTCGATATCGAAGGCCGTGTGTTGCAGGAGCCGCTGGACCTGGTCGCGTTCAAGGACGGGCCGGAGACGCGGTTTTTGAACGTGGAGAACTTCGCCAACACCGCCCCGCTTCTGCAGGTTTCTGTTCGCGACAATGGTTCGGGGATTCCCGCGGAGCTCCTGCCGAAGATCTTCCAGCCCTACTTCACCACCAAAGGGGCAAAGCAGGGCACGGGGCTGGGCTTGAACATCGTGCAACGCCTGATCAAGGAGGCCAAAGGAGCTTTGCATTTGCAGACGCGCCTGGGCGAAGGCACGACCTTCACCATCTACCTTCCCGCAGCCCGGCTGGTGAAATAGCATCATGCAATTCCATTTGCTCAAATCAAAGATTCATCGCGCCACAGTCACGGGAGGAAATGTCAATTACGAGGGCAGCCTGACCATCGCCCGTGATTTGATGGACAAGGCGGGCTTGCTCCCGTACGAGCGCATTCTCTGCAGCAACATGGCCAACGGGAACCGGTTTGAGACTTACGCCATCCCGGGCGAACCCGGCTCCGGCCAGATCGTTCTCAACGGCGCGGCGGCGCACCTGGGCAAGAAGGGCGACCGGCTCACCATCATGAACTTCACGTGTCTCAACAAGTCCAAAGCCAGAAAGTGGGCGCCACGAGTGATTGTCCTGGGCAAAGGCAATCGCATCGTGAATCAACGGGGTCTTTGAGCGCTCTCCTCGCGACCGGCGCGGGGACCAGGCCAAAAGAGGGATTGATCTGTGTGCCCGATGGCCGTAACATGACTTCCAGGAAAGAAGAATCCGTTCATGACCACACTGGTTACCCCTAACGAGAGGAAGAGGCTCAATGTGCTCTGGCAATACGACGTGCTCGACACCGTGCCGGAGGAAGTGTTCGACGAATTGACTGAACTGGCCGCGCGCATTTGCGAGGCGCCGACAGCGATGATTTCGCTCGTGGACGAAGATCGCCAGTGGTTCAAGTCCAGGGTCGGGGTGACGGTCACGGAGACCTCGCGCGACGTCTCGTTTTGCTCGCATGCCATCCGTCACGACGGCTTGTTTGTCGTCCCCGACACCACCAAAGACGACCGGTTCGCGAGCAACCCGCTCGTCACTTCCGATCCCAAAATTCGTTTTTATGCGGGCGCCCCGCTCATTTCGCCTGACGGGTATGCCCTGGGCACTCTGTGTGTCATCGACAAGGTGCCGCGCATCCTGCGATCGGAGCAGCTGCAGGCATTGCGCGTCCTTGCCCGCCATGTCATGACGCAACTGGAACTGCGGCGTCACGCGCGCGAATTGGCGGATGCACACAAAGCTTGTGAAGCGGCCGATGGTGAAGTGAGACAGGCGCGAACGGAAATCACAAAACTGAAACGTGAGCTGGCCGGTCTCCAGTCCAGGCGCGGTTCCGGGTGTCGCACAACCGTGAAGTCCGCGAAGGCTTCCCGCTGAATGATTCCCTGTTGGAGGGCGACGGGGCCCGCTGCAGCGGCGATTACCCGGCCAATTCAAGCTTTGCCGCGGCGCACCCCCGCGCTTCGTCAACCCGTTCCGCCCGTTTCTCGATGAATTGGGCAAGGATGCTCACGGCGATTTCCGGCACGCTCCGGGAGCGGATCGGGATGCCCACCGGGCAGGCAACGCGTTCCAATTCTTCGGCCGTGGCGATTTTTTCCTCCAGGAAATGGTCGTGGATGGTTCGTGCCTTGCGTGAGCTGCCGATCATTCCGAGAAACACAAACGGTTTGTGAATCCAGTCCTTGAGCACGAGCGCATCGTGGCGATGGCCGCGGGTGACGATCAGTCCGAAACTGGGTTTATCGGGGAGGGGCAGCGAGCAGAGGGTTTGCCAGGGGCCGACGTTCAGGGAAACGGTTGCCGGAAAATAATCGTGGTTGGCCAGTGCCGGCCGGTCGTCGAAGACCGACACATCAAAATCCAACTGCCACGCCAAGGGCGCCACGGACTGGGCAATGTGGCCGGCGCCGGCAATCCACAGCGCGCAGGGCGGCGTGATGGTTTCCCGGTAGAGCCAGCCATTTCCGGAGGAAGCAACCGTCCCCGCCGGCCCGGGGCCGGCCACGGAAAAATCTTCTCTGACGCCCCACGTCAGGGAGGCCTGTCGTTCAGCCAGCATGCCCCAGAACCTGGCGCCGTAGCGTTGCGCATCTGGCAGAATCACGCCCAACACCTTGCCGCCGCAGATCAGGCCGTCGTCCCAGCCGAAATCATGGTCGAGCACCAGATCGAAGGTTGAAGGCTCGCCGGTGCGCAGGGCCTCCACGGCGCGATGCTGGATTTCGGCTTCGAGACAGCCGCCGCCGAGCGTGCCCAGGATGCGGCCATCGCCATAGAACAGCGCTTTGGCTCCGACTTTTTGCGGACTCGACCCCTTCACTCCGGTGATCACCCCAAGGGTCACCGGCTCGCCGGCACGGGCGGCATCCGCTAGCGCCTGGAAAACGATGTCTGTCATGAAATCCGGCCCACCGGCAGTTGGGTGTTACCCGGTTTGTGGAGAGCTTCGCCTCATCGAAAACCTTCCGCTGCCGGACCGACAGTTTTGAAACCGGTTACTTTAAAAAGTGGTTGGCGACGTACAATACCGCGGCCAGCAGGGCCGAGACAAAGAGCCCGATGACGATGCCCCATCGAAGCATCCATTTCTGCTTTCGCCTCACCGCCTGGCCACCCATGCCGGGCAGGAGGTAAAACCGCTCCCGCTCTTTGTTTTTTGCGGTTGAGATCATCGAAATCGTTCGTTAAAGATCCAGGATACGCTCGATCAGAAGCAGATTGCCGCCGATTGACATGACGCTGATTTCCGTCAGCGAACATCAGCGCGGCCTGCCCATTCTGTGAACCCGGTTCCGGCAAAACGCAGCAAGTGAACGGGCTCGGGCCCTTGACACGCACTGCAGACATTACAGCACGGCAAAGGGATCCGCAAGCCCCGGCTTGGGCAGGCAGCGTTTGGCCAGCGCGTGGAACGGCTTTACGCAACGTGGAGCACCATGTTCTGGCCGCCGAAGGGATTGGGTACCCGGAGCGGGCAGGCAGGGTCGTCGCGCCACACACCGTCCACGATGAAGAGGTAGTGGTGCGAGCCTACTGGCAGCCCGACCGTGGCCATCCAGACCCCGTCATTGCCTTTCTGCATGGGTATGCCGCGCTGTTGCCAATTCGTGAAATCCCCCACCAGCAGGACTCTTTTCGCGGTCGGTGCGTTCAATCGAAACGTTTGGTTCTTGAAGATTCCAACCTGTTTTGCCATAGCTCAGTATCCTTTCCGATCGTTGGGAGCTTCCCGCCAACTGCAGCCAATATCAAGCAGGACATATCGACCGGTTGTTCACAGGCTTTTGACAAGGGGAAATTTGTGCCCATCGGCAAACGGAATGAATGGACACTGGCAACCTCCGGCCCCGCGCCGCACCAATCACTTTCCCTTCTGGACCACGACAATGCGGTTATTAAGTCCGGCTTCATCCATGTCGTGGGCTGGACGATATGTCACCCTTTCCAATGGAAAGTCCAAACGGTTCTGCACTTGCCTCCGTACAAACCGAATTCCATACTGCGCGGGCATTTTTCAAAGACCATTATGAGCACAATACCCATTCGCGTGGCCGTCACCGGCGCTGCCGGCCAGATCGGTTACGCACTCCTTTTTCGCATCGCTTCGGGCGCCCTGTTCGGCCCGAACCAGCCGCTCATCCTGCATCTCGTCGAGATCGAGCCGGCGTTGCCCGCGTTGAATGGTGTGGTGATGGAGCTGGAAGACTGCGCGTTTCCGCTGCTCAAAGGCGTGGTGCCCACGGCGAACCTCGATGAAGGGTTCCGCGACGTGAACTGGGCGTTGCTCGTCGGCAGCGTGCCCCGCAAGGCCGGCATGGAGCGAAAGGACCTGCTTGGTATCAACGGCAAGATCTTCGTGGGCCAGAGCCGGGCGATCGAGAAAAATGCCGCTCCCGACGCGCGCATTCTGGTGGTGGGCAATCCGTGCAACACCAACTGCCTCATTGCAATGAACAACGCCGGAAACATTCCGGCCAGCCGCTGGTTTGCCATGACACGGCTCGACGAGAACCGCGCCAAAACCCAGCTCGCCAGGAAGGCCGGCACCGACGTGACCGCAGTGACCCAACTGGCGGTCTGGGGCAACCATAGCTCGACCCTGTATCCGGATTTTCCCAACGCGAAGATTTCGGGCCGCCCGGTCGGCGATGCGATCCAGGACACGGCCTGGCTTCAGGGGGAGTTCATCAGCATCGTGCAGCAACGCGGCGCGGCGATCATCAAGGCGCGGGGCTCCTCGAGCGCCGCCAGCGCCGCCAATGCCATTGTGGACAGCGTTCGATCGATCCTCGAACCGACGCCCGCGGGCGACTGGCACAGCGTGTGTGTTTGCTCGGATGGCAGCTACGGCATTGAGAAGGGACTGATTTGTTCCTTCCCGGTTCGCAGCGACGGCAAAGGGCTGCAGATCGTTCAGGGCGTTCAGGTCAACGAATTCGGCCGCGGCAAGATTGGAGCGAGTGTGAACGAGCTGAAGGAGGAGAAATCCATGGTGGCCGGCTTGCTGCCGAAGTAGAAGGAAGGTTCAGTGCCGGGGTGGCCCGCCCGGGCCGGGCCGGCGCAGTTTCCGAAGCGCCTGCTGCAACGCATCGATTTCCCGCTCGTCGTCGATCTTTTGCCGCTCCGCCAGTTCGAGAGTCTCGAGCACCTCCTCCATCTGGTCGAGCGCCCGCTTCAGTTCCTCGATCACCAGATTCACCTCTTCGATAGCCTGGCTGACAGCGGCCACCGGCTGTCCAGTGTCCCCGCCGGACCGCGACTCCTGAACTGGCGCGGGTTCGATTTCGCCGGCCGGCTCCGGAGTTTCTCTGAAACTCTCGGCCGGCTCCGCGGGTTGAGATGGAGGGTTCGGCCGCCCGGGCCCTCTCGAATGGCGCCGGCCTCCCCGGCGCGACCGGCGCGGCCCCTTTACGGGCATCGGCTCGGATGGCGGGACAGCAGCGGCCTTCGGCTCTTCGTCCGGAATCATGTCATCAAGTTGCCCGGCTGCGGCCCGTTTGCAAAGGAATTATTCGATGCCCGCGGAGGCTCGACCTTCGGCGGATTTGAGCTAAGTTCAGGGCCAAAATGCCGATGAATGACCCGGAGAATGCCGCCGAAGACGCCGAGGCGCAGGATGGGAATGCCTCGAGCTCGTACGCGGTGTTGCGGAATCGCGACTTCCTCGTCTATCTCATCGGCCGTTTCGTCGCCTCCCTCGGCCAGCAAATGCTCAGCGTGGCAGTGGATTGGGAACTCTACGAACGCACGCACTCGCCGCTGGCGCTCGGCCTTGTCGGCCTCTCGCAGATGATTCCGATGGTGGTGTGCACCCTGCCTTCCGGCCACGTGGCCGACAATTTCAGCCGCAAGCGGATCATTTTAGCGACGACGCTGCTGTTGGCTTTTGCCAGCCTGGGCCTGACGCTGATCTCCGCGCTGAACGCGCCGGTGGCCTGGATCTATGGTTGCCTTGTTGTCATCGGGGCAGCCCGAACATTCCTCTGGCCGGCCAGCGCCGCGTTTTTACCGCATCTGGTCCCGCGTTCCTTGTTCTCTCGCGCGGTCACGATCAACAGCGGCACGTTCCAACTCTCCTCAGTCGCCGGACCCGTCGTCTGCGGCGCTCTGATCGCCATTCTCAGCAAACATCATCCGCATCCGGCGGCCGTGATCTATGCCCTCAACGTGGCTGCCTCGCTGGCGTGCTTCGGGCTCGTCCTCATGATCCGGCGCGGGCACGTCGTGGCCGCGCGGCAGCCGCTTTCGATCCGAAACCTGGGCGCCGGGTTCAAGTTTGTGTTCGAGAACAAAATCATCCTCGGCACGATCACGCTCGACATGTTCGCGGTGCTCCTGGGCGGCGCCACCTCGCTGCTGCCCATTTATGCGAAGGAGATTCTCCACAGCGGGCCGAATGGATTGGGGGTGTTGCGCGCGGCCATGCCGATCGGGGCGGTCGTCTGCGCGCTGATCCTGACTCACCGCCCGCCCCTGCAAAAGGCCGGCCGTTCCATGCTCTGGTCGGTGGCTGTCTTCGGACTGGCCACGATTGTGTTCGGATTGACCCGATGGTTCTGGCTTTCCTTCCTGATGCTGTTCGTTTGCGGCGCCGTGGACAACGTGAGCGTGGTTGTCCGCCATTCATTGGTCCAACTGCTGACGCCGGACGAAAAACGCGGCCGCGTTTCCGCCGTCAACAGCCTCTTCATCAACACCTCCAACGAGCTTGGCGGCGCCGAATCCGGCTTCGTCGCGCAGTGGTTCGGGCCGAGCCTCGGCAACACGGTTGCCATGGGCTCGATCCTTTCGGTCGTTTCCGGCGGCATCGGAACGATTCTCGTGGTGGTGGCCGTGGCGTTGATTTGGCCGCAAATCAGGAAGTACGGGCGATTGGACGGCTCTTGACCCGGAGCGTCCGCTACTCTCCCGATTTCCTTCCGAACTCCACCTGGTAATTCTCGATCAATTCCTTGATGCGGACCGCATCGCCCTTCTTATGGCCGTGGCTGGCCAGCGGATCCGATCCCCCGGAAGATTCGATCAGGATGTTCGACCAGACGAGGCCGGTCTTGATGTGGACGGACGCAATCTTGCCCATGCTCATGCTGATTTCATCCCGGTTGAACCAGGATCGTTTGCGCCGCGTCACGGCTTTGTCGCTGACTTCAATGATGGTCGGGAACATGAAGTTTCCCCGCGTCCATCGACTGGCTTGAAAAAGTTCTGAGGGCATAAATTGGGCGATTTGGCGGTAGAAGTGGTTGTTGAGGCCCCTCCTGCCATCCGAAAATCAACGGCACAACCTATGACCCAGCCCCCGTGGCTGTCAACTGCAGGCCAGTTCTTTGAGGCGAGGGGCATCTCCCGCCCGCCCGGCAATAGTTCATTTTAGCGCACTACGCGATTGACTCCCGCGATGCGTTTGAAAAAGTGATGGCGCATGATGCCAAAGATTCAACGCGCCCTTTTTTCCGTTTCCGACAAGACCGGCCTGGTTCCGTTAGCCGAGGCGCTGGTCTGCGCCGGGGTGGAGCTCATTTCCACCGGCGGCACGGCACGAGCCCTTCGGGACGCGGGTTTGAGGCCGGTCGAGATCAGCGACTACACCGGCTTTCCAGAGATGCTCGACGGGCGTGTCAAGACGCTGCACCCGAAAGTTCACGGCGGACTCCTTTACATTCGCGGCAACGACAGCCATGAAGCGGCCGTGCGCTCCCACGGCATTCCGCCCATCGACCTGGTGGTCGTGAATCTTTATCCGTTCGAGCAAACGGTGGCAAGGCCGGGGGTCCGTTTGCACGACGCGATCGAGAACATCGACATTGGCGGACCCTCGATGCTGCGCAGCGCGGCAAAAAACCACGAGAGTGTGACCGTCGTCGTCGATCCGGCGGACTACGGCGAAGTCCTCGAGCAGATCCGGGCCTGCGGAGGGACATCGCTGGAGCTGCGGCGAAGGCTGGCGGCGAAGGTGTTCGCCCGCACGGCGGCGTATGATGCCGCCATCACCTCCTACCTGGGCGGCGTTTTTGAACCCGCCGGGGGCGGTCTTCCGAAATCGCTTTCGATCCAGGCGCCCCTCGCACAGACGTTGCGGTACGGGGAGAATCCGCATCAGGCGGCGGCCCTGTACGGCAGGTTCAATGATTTCTTCCAGCAGCTTCACGGAAAAGAACTGTCTTACAACAACATTCTTGACCTGACGGCGGCGGCGAATTTGATCGCGGAATTCGCGGAGGATCCGCCGACGCTGGCGATCCTGAAGCACACGAATCCCTGCGGTGTGGGCCGGGGCGCCAGCCTGCGCGCGGCGTGGGACGCGGCCTTCGCCACGGACCGTCAGGCGCCCTTCGGCGGGATTATCTCCGTCAACCGAGTCCTGGATGGCGCGTGCGCGGAAGCGATCGCCGGGATTTTCAGCGAGGTGATTGTCGCTCCGGAATTCACGCCGGAAGCGCTGGAAATTCTTCAAAAGAAGAAGAACCTGCGGTTGTTGAAGCTGCTGAAGGCGCCTCTTCGCGGCGGGGCGTGGGATGTGCGCAGCGTGGGGGCGGATTCCTATCTTTTGCAGGAGCGGGATTCAAAAGCGGCAGCGGCCGAGGGCTTGAAGATCGTGACGCGACGGGAGCCGACGGAGGAGGAATTGGGCGGCATGCTGTTTGGATGGCGGGTGGTGAAGCACGTGAAGTCGAACGCGATTGTTTACGCGAAGTCGGACCGCACGCTGGGGATAGGCGCGGGCCAGATGAGCCGGGTGGACGCGAGCCGGATTGCCGTTTGGAAGGCGGGTGAAGCGGGGCTTTCATTGAGGGACAGCGTGGCATGCAGCGACGCGTTCTTCCCATTCCCCGATGGCCTGATCGCCGCCACGGAAGCGGGAGCGACCGCGGCCATTCAACCGGGCGGATCGGTGCGCGACCCGGAGGTCATCGCCGCGGCGGACGAGCGGAATGTGGCGATGGCGTTCACCGGCACGCGTCATTTCCGGCACTGAATTGTTTCGGAGCGGCGGGAGGTCGCGGATGGATGAAGGGGAGGAAGGCCGGTCCGGCCGGTCCGGCGGGCCGTGTGTCTGTTGCGGCGCTTCAGCGGGAGAGCCAGCAAACAAGAGCGATTTGTCCCGAGGAAACGGCAAGGATGACGGCCCAGACGAGCCACTCGGCAGATCGCAGCCCGCGCTGGCGGGCTTCGGCAAGCCAGAATTGCAGTTTCAACGAGCCAATTTCCAGGGTGTCGCCGTTTCGCAATACCGCCCTTTGCACGGGGTGGCCGTTGGCGGTGACGAGGGCATCCGGCTGGGTTTCGAGCACAAAGCCCGCGGAAGAGTTCAGACCGATCCGGAAGTGTTCGTTCCAGACTCCGTGTTCCTCGAGTAGCAGGTCGCAGGAGGGATCGCGTCCGACCCGGACAGGAAAACGGCGGGCCACCCAGGTGGTGCCCGCCTTTTTTCCGGACAGAATCTTAAGCTGGACCATTAAAAGAGCCGGCGCGGGACGTAAATCTTGTCTCCGGGATAAACCGGCACGTCGTACTGCGGGTCATCGAGAATTCTCTGGACGTTGATGACTTGCGTCTGGCCATTGGCGCGGGTGAGCCGGACCTTGTGTTTGTTGGCAAAATCGGTGAAATCGAGGGCGGCGGAAATGGCCTTGATGATGTCGGTTTCGCCGAGGTAGGGCTCAGGGCCGGGCTTTTTCACTTCGCCGGTGACGTAATAGAAGCGATCTGCGGGAAGGATGGTCACGGTCATGTTTCTGTAGATTTTGTCGTAGTCCTCCTGCAATTCCCGCTGCAGATCGCCGGGTGTCTTTCCAGCGGCGGCGATCGATCCGATGAAGGGAGGGGTAATGGTGCCATCTTCCTTGATGGCTTCGTGATGATCCTTGAGGAGGACATCCGAGCCTAAAGTGCCCTGAAACGTGACCAGCACCTGATCGCCGATGCGAAACCTGTCTGAGGAGCCGACTTTCGTGGTGGAGGCCAGTTCTGGCGGGAGCGGGGAATATTCCGGTTTGCCGGTCTGGCAGCCTGTGACGACTAATCCCGCCGCAACGACACTGAACAGCAGTGCTCCCAAGCCAGCAATGTTCGATGGTTTGATCATTCCCTTTTCTCCGATGACTCAGTACTTTGGTTTGATATTGATTGTGGTCTGGGCTCCGGCTCCGCTGTCGCCGGGCGCGGCCGCTTCCGTTTCCTCCTCGTTCTTGGAGTAGTAATCGTGATAATAGCCGCTGTAATAGTAGTAGTTTTCGTCCTGGGACATGTTGATGTTGTTCAGGACGATGCCGACGAGGTTGCCGCCCACCTTTTCGATCATTTGCTTGGCGCGGATGTTCATGGGCTGCGGGTACCGGCGGTACTGGATGACCTGCAGCGTCATGTCCACCACGCTGGCGAGAATTGAGGCATCACTGACGCCCATGATTGGAGGCGAGTCGAAGAAGACAAAATCATATCGCTGCTTCAACTCGTTGATGAGCTCCCTCATTTGCGTGGAGCTCAAGATGCCGAGCGAACTGCTGGGCAGTTTTCCGCTTGCAAGAAAGTCCAGTGTCGGCAGATTCGTGGTCTGGATGACCTCTTCCAGAGTGTTCTGTTTGAGGAGGTAATTGGTGACGCCGATGCTGTTGGTCACGCGCAACATTTTGTGAAGCACCGGGCGCCGCAGGTCGGAGTCCACGATCACCACCCTGTTCCCGTTCTGGGCGAAAATGGTGGCGAGATTGAACACCGTGGTGGATTTGCCTTCGCCCGCGCCGGCGCTGACGACCGCGATGCTGTTCAGTTTGTCGTCCTTGCGTGAGAAGAGCAGGTTTGTTCGCAGGACGCGGTACGCCTCCGCATGCGGGCTTTCGGCCCCTTCCTCCATCAGCAGCCCCACGTTCTGTGGAATGACACCCAGAACGGGCGCCTGCAGCGTGCGTTCGACGTCGTCGATGGTCTTCACACTGGTATCAAGATACTCGATGAAGAAGGCGAGACCCACGCCGACGATCAGGCCGATGATGATGCCCAGGGCGATGTTGAGGGCTTTTTTGGGCCTTTCCGGACGATCGGCCTTTTCGGCGTGATCCAGGACTTCGACCATGGCGGTTCTGGGCAGAGACAGCTCGGTTTGTTCCTGGGAGATCTTCAGCGCGAGGATCATTCGGAACTGGATTTTCTCGGCCAGCCGCTGTTTGGCCGTGTAGTAGGGGCGGCTCCCCTCGGCCGTCTTCAAATCCACCTGCTTCGCCTCATCAAGCTTTGTCTTGAGTTCATCGACGGCCGCCCGGGCGGAATCCAGGCGGTTCTGCAGTCCCAGAAGGATTCCTTTCACACGGGCCCTGATCTTTTGCTCCAGGTCATCGGCCATTTGCTGGGCGTTTTTATAAACAGCATTGTCGGGGGTAAGATCCTTTGCCAGGCTCAGGAGCCGCTGCTGGGAGAGGTCGAATTCGTTCAGGAGATTGGACAACTCGGCGTCGGGCTGTCCGAGCGCGGTCTGGATCGCTTCCCTCTGCTCGGACGGATTCAGGGCCAGCAAATTGGTCAATTGCGATTCCATCCTCACCTGATCTGCCTCGAGAGCAATCAACTGCGTCGTCAACTGTCGTATCGCCTCCACGGACAGCGTGGGAGTCGGCATGGTGCTCATGGGATCGGGGTCCGAGATCTTCAATTCCGTGCGCAGCCGATCCACCTTTATCTGCGCTTCCTCGACCTCCTCGATCTGCTCCTTCCATTGTTCCTCGAGGGCCTTGATGCCGTTTTTGGTCTGGTCGCGATTTTGGTCCAGGCGATGCGTGCGATAGGTTTCGGCGATGGCATTGGCGATCTTGGCGGCTTCGTCGGGTTTCTCGCTAAAGACGCGGATTTCAATGATACTGGTATTGCGGACGGGGCGGAGGTCCATGTTGTGTTTGAGGATCTCCATCGTTTCGCTGGTTTTGAGCCTCTCGCCGCCGCCGTATTTGGCGGCCCATTCCTGGTTCAGGTTCAAATCGTTGATCACCTTGCCCAGGATGACCTCGGATTGGATGACCTCGAACTCCGTTTGAATGAAATAGGGGTCATAACTCATCGGGAGATACTGACGCTCATTTCCGAGCCCGGGAATGTCGGCGGTGTCGCGTTCGACCCGGATGCGCGCCGTGCTGGAGAAGGATTCAGGGAGGATGAAGGTAACCAGGGTTGCGGTGATGACGACGAGGAAAAAGACTGCCAGGATGATTGTCTTTCGGATGCGGATGATGCGCCAGTAGTCCAGGAAGTGCAGCTTGGATTCCTGTGTGGCGGGCGTTTTCGATTGATCCATAAGTCAAAAAAAAGAGGGGGCCAGTCATGATTGCCCAGCCCCCCAAAACATGCTTCAGGCTATATTAATAGGTGCCTGTCACACCGAAGTAAACACGATTTCTGTCGTAATTGTCTCCGGGAACATCCGACTCCAACCGGTCATAGTTGTAGCCGACATCTGCGGAAAGGTAAGAGTTGAAGCTGTACTTCAGGTCCAAACCGACGAGGAAGAGGCGTTGCGAGGAGCCGTTAAACTGCCCATCCGTGAACGTCGAATTCTGGAACTGGGCCAGCAAGCTTGCAAAGAGCTTGGGAATGATGCGGTGATAGATATTCCCGTAAACAACCGCCGATTCCTCGCCCAACGTCAGATTGCCTCTGGCATCGGGAGTGATGAGATCGGTGGGGTTTCTGTCATAGCTGAATCCGATCTCTCCGTAACTTTCCACGGCGTAGTTGTAGCGCAGGCTCGCCAAGACGTACGGGCTCACGTCGTTGGCCTTGTCCGGAGAATTGTAATAGTCCGTGTCGCTCAAACCGACGCGGAACGATCCTGAGAAATCGGGATTAAAGTTATGATCGAGACCGACGTAGCCGTAGTGCGCGTCGCTGTTTCTGGCATCGCTGGATTGGACTAAATACATGGGCTGACCGCCGCTGAAGCCGAGCAAGGTGGCGGAGATGAGTTCGTTCCCCGTATAATCCACCTCGCGATATTGATAACCCACGATTGCGATCGTTTCCGGCATCATCTGGAAGCGTCCGTCCAGATGGATCGTGTGCTCCATGCGATTCAAGGTGCCGGCAAGACTTGGGTTGACCACCGCCGGGATGACACTGTTGTCTATTCTCACGCCGTGGTCGGCATAATCGAAGTAGGCGTTGGCGTATCCCAGTTCCAGCCCGAAGAGCGGAGTCAACTGGGCGTCGAAATTGATCTGGCCATAATTGCGAATGTTGGAGCCGGCGACGCGCTGGGGTTCGGAGATGGCGTAGGCGGTGCGGAGGAAATCCGGCTCCTGGCCGACGACGAACGAATCCTTCACGCCGAGCTGGTATCGTTCGCTGAAGGCGTGGTCGAACTCGCCATCGAACTGATGGTCCTGGTCGTAGTGGCTTGTATTTCCGGCGGGCTCCTTATCATACCACCGAAGCGTATAGGTGTAATTAACCTTGAGGGTCGATTGATCGTTTCGCCAGTCCAGCCCCACCCCGGGGCTGACCTGACCTCCAAGTGACCCGACCTTGTTGGTCCCGTTGGGCGTGGTATTGATGTTGTCATCATAAAAGCCGCGCAATGCGACCGAGACATTCCAAGGTTTGTAAGGCGGTGGCGCTGTGTCTTGTCCGTGAACTGCATTGAGGCCTGCCGCCCCGAGTGCGACCAATCCCATAGAGGCAACGAATTTTTTCATAAGTTGTTCAGTATGTTTAACACCCCAAGAAGCAGTGCCAACAGTAAACCTGCCAGTTATTAAGAAAAATCACACCCGCTGTCAAATGATTCTTCACTTTTCCATCTTATAGAAAGGATGAAAAAAACAAATACCTTTCCTGCCGATTTTCAGCCCCATTCCTGCCGAACCCTGCTGTCAATGGAAACACCCGCCGCGCCAGCGCAGCCGCGCAATGAATCAACGTCGCCCACTCACAATGGACCGAGCAAAACGGGCGTCCGTTCAATGTTTTTGCCATAGCTTTGACCTTCATCGCGGCGCGTAGCAGCCCTTATGGAGTGCTTGAGCACACATTATGTCGGACCGGGCTCGTTCGAAACCGGTTCCCGATTTGTATCGGCATCTGGCGCCGTCAATGTAAGGAAAACTTTTTCCAAAGAGCCGGAATGGCCGCCTTGCCGGCACAGTTCGCCGGGAGTGCCGAGGGCGATCAGCCGTCCGCGGTGGAGGATTGCGATCCGATCGGCCAGTTCCTCCGCGACGCTCAACTGGTGAGTGGAGACGAGGACAGTGGCGCCGGACCGGGATCGCTCCTTGAGGATATCCTTCACCACTCGAGCATGCTGCGGGTCGAGGCCGACCATGGGTTCGTCGATGATCACCACCTCCGGATCATGCAGCAGGGCCGACAACAGGGCCACGCGCTGGCGTGTGCCGTGGGAGAGGCCCTCGATGGATTGGTGCAGGCAGGATTCGAGGTCGAACCGTTCGACGAGCTGCCGGGCATTGGCCTGAATCCGGGTGTCTTCCATTTGGAAGAGTTCTCCCATAAACCGGAAGAACTCCCAGGGGGTCAATTTGTCATAAAGGAAGGGAAAATCCGGAACGAAGGCCAGTCGGCGCCGGGCTTCGAGGGGAAAATCCTGGACGTCGAACCCGGCGACCCGCGCGCTGCCCGAACTGGGTTTCATGAGTCCGGTGAGAATTTTCAAGGTGGTGGTCTTGCCGGCGGCGTTTGGGCCAAGCATCGCAAAGAATTCCCCGCGCGGTATGGCCAGCGTGACGTCGTTTACGGCGATGAGATTGCCGAATTTTTTGACCAGATGAACCAGTTCAATCATGCCCGATCATCCACAGGGGTTCGTCACAGAACCATCAATTGGTCGTTGACCAGGAGCCATCCACCCGGCAGCTCGACCCGCAGGAACTCGCCCACGCGACTGACGAGTATGAGAACCCCCTGTCGATCCAGCAAATGGGTCTGCACCCGGTAAACGCGGACCTGCGCATGGCCGATCTGCAGCGTCTCCTCGCTGGCGTCCCACTTGACTCCCAGGCCGGGCGATCCCGGGGTTGGCGTTGTCGGCGGCAGCGATCCCGCTTCTCCCGGCCACTCGCCCGCAAACGGCGTCCAGCAGGCGCTGACGAGGGCTTCGGGATTGCGCAATTCGGAGAACTTAAAGGTATGTTCGAGCTGGGCCTCACCCTCCTGGGCGGATAATTGCACCGTTTGCTCGCGGGCGACAGAATGGATGTGGCACGATACCGGGCGGATACTCACGTGGGCATCCAGTTCCTGCCATTGGTGGCGGAGATCCACTTTGAGGATGCCATCGAATCGAAGGCGGTTGGTCCATGTCGGCATGACGACGCTGCCTTCAACCTGGAGTTGGTATGAACGGCTTTTCTTTGGCGCTCCCGCCGGCAGGGTATTGTCCGTTACATTTGCCCACGCCTCGCCCACGCTCGTGACGCAATGGCAATACCCAACTCTCCGGCCACGCCAAACAACGCTCAAGGAGGAACTGTCGGGCGATGTCAGAATCCGGTCCCAAACCGATTCGAGCGCGACGGAGCTGGACCGGGCGTCGCGGGAACCGAACTCGGCGTGCCAGAGCAGGGCGTTCATCGTCAACCAGAACACGGTGATCAGGATGAAAACAGTCCGGGAAAGCATGGCGGAGCCCGTCAGGGCGATGGAAGATTCAATCCCTGTCCGACCCTGAGCCGCTTGGGATCCAGGCCGGGATTGGCGGCGAGGAGAGCCTCAAGCTTGAAGCCGCCCTTCCGGGCGATCGAATACAGGGAATCCCCGGACTTGACCACGTAGGTGTGCGTGGAGCTTGTGGTTTCCGGCGGGCGAATGTCGGCCGGAAGATTGTTGTAGGCGGGATGTGGCGCCGGGGCCTGCGCGGCCAGCTCGGTATGCGCCGGTTTGTTCGTGGCGGTTGCGGAGGGGGCAGGGCTGGCAGCCGGCTGCAGTCGGCTTGCGTAAGCCCTCCACTTCTCGATTTCCTCGTGGAGCCGCTTGTTCTCCTCAGCGAGCTGCTCGAACTCGCGCTGCATGCCCGGCGTGACCGGCAGCGGCAGGACGGTTTTCGCGAGGTCTTGCTTGCAATTCGTAACGTGCTGAGCGATCACCTCGGCGTTGTCCGAATTCGGGCGCAGCTTCAGGTACTGCTCGTAATGATAGATGGCAGCTGCCGGGTCGGGCTCCTTCTCCTCGTACAACCATCCCAACTGAAAATGCGCTGATCCCGAATGCGGATTCGCTTCCAGGGCTTTTTCAAACTCCTCGATCGCCCCTTTGTAATCCATGTTGTTGATGCAGCTCTTGCCCGCGAGAAAATGCGGCTCTTTCTCCTCCTCCATCTGGCTTTGACTGGAAGGCAGGCAGCCGTCCAGGCACGTCAGGAGCAGAAAGGCCAGCGCGCAGCGAACAAGCCGGACCGAACACGTCATGGGGCGACACTAATCGAACCGGCGGAAAGGCGCAATACGCGTCGGCTAAGTTCTCCTGTCGCGCGGCCTGTTCCTGTCGTCCCCGGGAACAGTGAAGGGATTTCCCCGGGTTGCGGCCGGCGACGGCAGCCGTGGAGCACAAAACGGGCTGATCAACAAATAGAGCCATCCGACCAGGAAGTGGGCGCAGACGGTGATGATCCATTCCACCAGATCGAGCGCCCCAAGGCCGTACAGGACGATCCCCGCGGCCATGAGTAAAGCCCCGGGCACCATCGCCGCGCCCGCCGTCTTCCAGCTTCCCCACAGACTCAAGTCGCGATTGGCGTAGTAGCCGATCAGCCACACCGGCAGGAAGTAAACCGTCCCCAGGAGCATCCACCCTCCCATCAGCACCACAAGGGCGGTACCCGCACTGATCCACAGGATGGGAGGCTCCCATGCCCCCCACCAGGGCTCCAGATCGGATCGGTTGAACGGGAGGGTCCAGTCCCTCGGATAGCCGGACTCGGCGCATCCGAACAAGGAATAGATCCGGACACTATCCCTTCCGAATTCGACCTGAACGTGCGTAGGCAAGCGCAACCGGTCTTCATGATCCAGATCGACGGTGAAGGCGAGGAAATGTCCCTCGGACAGGATTTGCGGGGATTCATCCGCCCAGTCGAGCCGGCCCGCGCGGATTTCGCCCCGCGCCGGCAGGCGATGGATCGCGGCGAGGATGGAGGGGGACCAATCTGTAGCCAGGAACCAGACCAGCGACGCGGCGATCAGGGAGGCGGCGGCGAATTGAACGAGAAAGAGGCGCCCCGCCGAAGCGGCGGCGAATGCCGCCACCCCGCTCGGAGTCAGCGGCTGCCAGCCCTTCAGCTTTGCTGGTACCGGTAGTATCATGAAACACGACGTCGCCGCCGGCGCGTGACAGGCGGTTTCATCAGGCTTCCGATATTAGCGGGACGGGCTGCGATTGTCAGCGATTGTGTCGGCCCTGCGGGCGGGGTTTCAGGAGGGCGGGTCCTCGGCGGCCGGGCGCGGAGGAGTCTGGGCCGAAGGAGGCGCGAGGAGGACGGGAACCGGATAGCGGAGTTTCATGACGTCATCCACGAGCACCTCGACGAAATGGGTTCCTGCGGTCTTGAACTCGACCTGTCCGAAAACGGTGACGTTGGTCGCCTGCAGGTTGGGATCCTGCAGGCTGAACTTCACCTCGCCTTTGCGCAGCACCGTGGTCTGGTCCGGGGCGATGAACCGGACGCTTTCGGTGAATTGGCCGAGGCCCGCCGTCCAGCGATTGAAGACGCTCAACCTGAAGGCCACAACCGGCAATTGCGGCACGCGGATAAGATTGATGACACCGATCAGGAAGAAGCTTCCCGTCACTTCCTGGCGGATTTCCTCGCACAGGAGCGAGCATTGCAGATCGGGCAGAATTCGAGTGGCTTGCATAGTGTCAGGATTTCAATTCTCAAATGTGCGCGGCCATTTCGGCGGCGAGAACGGTGTTCTGCATCAGCATGGCGATGGTCATCGGGCCGACGCCGCCGGGATTCGGCGTGATTTTTCCCGCGACCGCCCGCACGCGGGCAAAATCCACGTCGCCCACCAGTCGCGAGCCCCCCTTGGCGCCGGGATCGGGCATCCGGTTCACGCCCACGTCAATCACAACCGCCCCCGGTTTGACCATGTCGGCCTTCACAAATTCGGGCGCGCCCATGGCGGCGACCAGAATGTCCGCCCGGCGGCAATGCGCCCGGATGTCGCGCGTGCGCGAGTGGCAGATCGTCACCGTTGCATTCGCATTCGGCTCCTTCTGACAAAGGAGGATCGCCAGCGGTTTGCCCACGATGTTGCCGCGGCCGAGGATGACGACCTCGGCGCCGTCGGTCCGCACGCCCGAATGCGCGAGCAATTCCCGGATGCCTGCCGGCGTGCAGGGCTTGAATCCGGTCGGATCGCCCAGCGCCAGTTTGCCCACGTTTACCGGGTGAAATCCGTCCACATCCTTCCCGGGCAGCACGGCGGAATACACGACGGACTCGCGGATCTGCGCGGGCAGCGGTGCCTGGACCAGGATTCCATGCAAACGCGGATCCGCGTTCAATCCTGAAATCAACTCGAGTAATTCCCTTTCATCCGCCGCCTCGGGCAGGACGTGGGTCTCGGAATGGATGCCCAGTTCGCCGCAGGTTTTTTCCTTCCGGCCGACATAGACTTTCGACGCCGGGTCCTCGCCGACGCGGACGAAGGCCAGGCCGGGCTGCACGCCGCGGATTTTCAATCCGGCGACCCGCCGCGCCACATCGGCCTGGATTGTTGCGGCGATGGCGCGCCCGTCGATGAGGTCGGCCCCCGCCATCACTCAATTACCTGGATGCGTTGGATGACAATGAGCGGCGTGTTTTTCCAGCGTTCGTCGAGACCTTCCTCGCCGGTGACGACAATGTGCAGCCCCTTATAGCGGTTCAGGTCGAGGTTGGTGGATGTGGTGTAGAGGTAATCGACGGGTTTGTGGTTCTCCGGGCTGACCAGTTCAAACATGGTCGGGGCCTGAATGCTGGCGGTGTAGCGAACAATGCCTTCGCGCTGCACGACGCGGGGCGGCGGAGGCTCTTCCGCGGCCGGTGCGGCGGCCACTTCATTCGTCGTGGCCTCGGCCATTTCATTCGTCGGGGCGACAGCCATTTGATTCGTGTCGGTCACGGCCTCAGTCGCAGCCGGGGTGTTGGTGGCGGCTTCGGCGGCCGGTGCGGCTTCGGCGACGGTCGCGGGCTGCTCGGGAGCGGCGGCGGCGAGCGCGGACGGTTCCTGGGTCAGGTATTGGGCCGCCATGAAAGCGTAGGCATTGGTGGTCGCTTCAATTTCCATCCATTTGCCCTTGGTCTGGATTTCCTGGACCCCATCGCCCTGGTGTAGGGTCCCGAGAACGCTGTAATTCTCCCCCGGTCCGCCCCGCAGGTTCAGCTTTTTTGGGATGACGGTTTTATTGGTGGCGTCGATGTAGGAGGCATGCACCCAGGCGTGGGCCTTTTCCGGCAAAACGATTTTTGCCCACACCGAGGGCTCCTCCGGTCCGGAATGCTTCAGCGCCACTTCCTGGATCACTGTTACGGGCTCCCCATTTGTCATGCGGGTGATGACTTCACTGTTGAGCTTCGCCTGGCCGCGCACATTCACGTGCCAGGCGGCAACCACGGCCGGTCCGGGAACGAGCGGCACGGTCCTCAACTGCGCGGCGGCCGCGGCGGCTTTTCGGGCGGCACGTTTGGCCCGGGCCTTCTTCCCGTCGGACTTTTTGCCGGCGGCCGTGGCGGCGGGAGCATTGGTAGGTTCCGGCTCCGGCTGCACTGCGGCCGCCACCGGGGCCGCGGCGGGAGGTTGGACGGGCTCGGCGGGAACGGAATTGCTTGCTTGCTGCGCGAGCAGGCTCGTGGAAACCATCATCACGTAAACCGACCAAAGTTTCATTTTCATAACATCACTCAGCCAAGTAGAGATTTAATCTCCGGTTCTGTCAATGCCCGCCATTTGCCGGGTTTCAGTTCGCCCAGTTTGATTTTTCCAATCTGCGTTCGCTGGAGCCGCTTCACGGTGGCGCCCTGGGATTCGAACAGGCGCCGCACCTCGCGGTTCCGGCCCTCCGTCAATTCGAGTTCGACCGTGCTCCGGGATCGATGCGAGGGAATCCACCGGGCCTTTTCCGCCTTCAGTTTTTCGCCACGATCGACCACGCCGCGGGTGAAGTTCGCCAGGGCCTCTTCGTCCACCCGTCCCTCGACGGTGACGACGTACTTCTTCCGGACTTCGTACCGCGGGTGCGTCAGTCGCAGGGCGAATTCTCCATCATTGGTCAGGAAAATCAATCCTTCTGTGTCATAATCCAGGCGGCCGACGGAATAGAGGCTGTCCCATTCCCTGGGCAGCAATCCGTAAATGGTCGGGCGATCGAACTCGTCCTTGCGCGAGCAGACGCAGCCCCGGGGTTTGTGGAGGGCCACGTAAAGCTTGCGCCGGGCGCGAACGCCCCGGCCATCCACCGTGACGTGATCCCGCCGGGGATCGATTTTCGTGCCGAGTTGGCGGATGATTTCACCGTTCACGGCGACGCGGCCGGCCAGGATGATTTGTTCGCCGGCACGGCGCGACGCCACGCCCGCTTCCGCAAGGAATTTGTGCAGACGAACCATCCGGAGTTTTCAGTTGCCGATCGCCGATTCGGGACCTTCGAAAGCTCGGCCCTTCGTCCGGCCAGGGATCGAAAATCGCCACCCGGCGGTGGGATCAGGTTTCCGGCTTGGTTTTACGGAGGCCGGTGATCCGGTCGCCGTCTTTCCACTGGCCGCGTTTCTTAAGCAGTTCCGTGCGCTCGAACCGCTTGAGCACATTCCGTTTGCCGCCCAACTTGGCCGCTACGCGCAGACTCCGATGCTGTGACATAAATCAAATTCGTAAGGGTTGACTTGGCCGCCCCAGGCCGGGGCGGACGGTGCATCATGCCCGGTTGGGCGCAAAATGCCAATGGATATTTAGCACCAGTTCGACGGGCGGGAGGGTTGAAGGGGAACACACGCGGCAGGCTGCACGGAATGGCCTTGCGGCGTTCCTATCCGGAATTCAGGGAGGTCCAGAGGGCCTCCGCCGCCGCGCGTGGATCCGGCGCGGCGTAAATGGGGCGTCCAACCACCAGCCAGTTCGCCCCCGCGGCAATCGCTTCCCGTGGTGAAAGCGTGCGCCTCTGGTCGTCGGCGGGGTTCGTCTCGACCCGGACACCGGGCGTGACCAGTTGGGTGCTGGGAGGAAGTGTCTGTCGCAGGTCGGCGACTTCCAGGGGCGAACACACCAGCCCGCGGAGTCCGGCCTTGTTCGCCATGTTGGCCAGGCGCCGCACCTGACGGGCCACGTTGGGGTCGAGTCCGATTTCGCTCAGGGCGTTGCTGTCGAGGCTCGTCAGCACCGTCACCCCCAGCACCAGCGGGGGCGCATGGCCCAACTGCCACGCGCTTTCCTGCGCGGCCTTCTCCGCCGCCTTCAACATCGCGGTCCCGCCGACGGCATGGATCGTGAGCATCTGGACGTCGAGCCTGACCGCGGCGGCGACCGCCTTGGACACGGTGTTGGGGATGTCGTGGAACTTCAAATCGAGAAAAACCGCCGCACCCAGGGCCCGGACTCGGCGCACGATCTCCGGTCCGGCGCTGGTGAACAATTCGCTTCCGATTTTGAATCCGCCAACCGACGGCGCGATCTTTTGGGCGAGCTCCAGCGCGGCTTCAGCCGTCGAAACATCCAGCGCGGCAATAATCGGATTTCGCATAACCCGACATTGAAACCGCATTTAAGAATTGCACAAGGCCAATTCGCCGCGGCGCTCGGGAGGGGGGACGGCTCGTCCCCCGAGGATGCCGACACCGAGGAGGCTGCCGGTCACAGGCCCGCGCGCTGGAACCCGATAGCCGCCAATGTGAATTTGCGGACTCGTCCCCAGAGAGACAAACTCCGCCGTTTCACAACGGCGGTTACGAAGGCCCAGCCCTGTTGGCGACGAGCCGTCACCACACCTTTTGAAGGAGGGGGGACCGCTCATCGCCCCCTTTTCGAACCGGTTGCATTTCCGGGGACACGCGGTACCCTCGCGCCATGAGAAAGGCAGAAAAGACGCCGGCAGATCCGGAACTCCGGCGCCGCATCCAGGAACTCATCGACTACAAAGGGGGAGGGTACAACCAGGAAAGCGTCGGCGACATCATCGAGAGCGCATTGAGGATTTTGGGCGATGTCGAGGACAGCGGCGACGTGCGGGTGATCCAGACGGCCATCCGCGAACTGCGGTATGCCTTCAAATTGTTCGCCCCTTACTCCGGTGTCCGGAAAGTGACGATCTTCGGTTCCGCCCGAACGCAACCAACAAAATTGGAGTATCGGCAGGCCATCGAGTTCGGCCGGAAGATTGCCGACGCCGGGTTCATGGTCATCACCGGCGCCGGCGGGGGCATCATGCAGGCGGGCCACGAAGGCGCCGGGCCGGAGAAAAGTTTTGGCGTCAATATCCGCCTGCCATGGGAGCAGAGCGCCAACCCGGTCATTCGGGAGGACAAAAAGCTCGTCACATTCAAGTATTTCTTCACGCGCAAACTGATCTTCATCCGGCACTCGGATGCGATCGCGCTCTTTCCGGGCGGGTTCGGGACCATGGACGAAGGCTACGAGGCGCTCACGTTGATGCAGACGGGCAAGAGCCAATTAATGCCGCTGGTGCTGCTGGACCGGCCCGGCGGCACGTTCTGGAAGACCTGGGACAAACACGTGCGGGAACAACTGCTGCGCGACCAGTTGATATCGCCCGACGACCTGAATCTGTACCAGATCACCGATGACACCGACGAGGCGGTGAAGATCATCACGCGTTTCTACAGTAATTTCCATTCCAGCCGGTTCGTGAAGGATCTTTTCGTCCTCCGGCTGCGGCAGGCGCCGTCCGCCTCCGCGCTGGGAGCGATGAACAAGGAATTCGCCGACATCATCGCCGGCCCGGCCCTCCAACGGATCGACCCCACCCCGGAGGAAATCCAGGACCGGGACAACGTGGATCTTCCCCGTCTGGCATTCGGGTTCAACCGGCGCGACTACGGGCGGCTGCGCCGGCTGATCGATGTGCTCAACGGCCTGTAGCCGCCAATGTGAATTGGCGGACCCATCCCTGACCGGCGATCTCCGCCGTTTCACAACGGCGGCTACGGAGGCTGAGCCCTGTTGGCGGCGAGCCGCCGCCACCCCTGTTGCCGGAGGGGGGACGGCTCGTCCCCCTTGACGCTGGCGTGTGAATTGGTGGCTTCGTGGCGTAGGGGCAAACTCCGCCATTTCACAATGGCGGCTACGAAGACTCGGCTTATCTGCGGTGAACGAATCTGGCGGAAAAACCGCCGGCGAATCCTCTTGACGTCCCCGGCTGATTTTGGTTTATGAATGGCGACCGGAGATAAGGGATCGACGGGCATACACTCTGGCTCCTTGGGTTCCCGGGGTTTCTCCTCATCGATTGGAAACGGGTGATGACCATTGTCATCGGGGTTGTGGCCGGACGCAGATCACTGCGTCGCGGGAATTTTTTCGTCTTCGGCATCCGGGATTCCCTGGAGCCGGCCCGGTCGTCTTCAAGATTTCCTTCCGTTCTGCAAACACTCAACAACCAAATCAACGCATGAAAACCAAGATGACTGGATCAATCGTGATGTGCCTCCTTATTGCCGCCGCAACCGTGGCTTCGGCCCAGGCGACCCTCACCGGCACGAACTACACCGAAACGTTCGATCGCATCGGATCGGGGCTGCCGCGGGGATGGACGGTGCGAACCAACGCCAACGGGACCAGTTTGGGAACCCCGGCATCGTTTAATCCGACCAACACGAGTTGGGGCACACAAACCGGCCAGTTCGCCAACTACGCGTCAACAACGGGCAACGGAGGGACAAACTTCTCGGGCGGGGAGAGCACTACGATTCAGGGGAGTTGCACCAACCGCTGTCCGGGCATCCGCCAGACCACCACGTTTGGCGATCCGGGGGCGGCCTTCGTCCTGCAGCTTCAGAACACGCTCGAGTTCGCCAACTTTCAGCTCAGCCTGGACTGCAATCTCCTGTCCGAACAGACAAACCGTTCGACGATCTGGACGATCGACTATGGCGTTGGAAGCACGCCCGGCAGCTTCAGCGTTCTCGGAACCTTTGCGGACCCCGGCGCGTTCGGCGGAACGACCAAAACGTTCTCCTTCGGGAACCGTCTGGATCACCTGGACCAGAATGTCTGGATACGGGTCGCGGCGCTCAATCCCAGCACCGGCAGCAACCGTTGCGACACCGTCGGAATCGACAACTTCAAACTGAGCTACAGCGCTTCCGGGACGCTGGCCCCGATCCCGCTCAACATTCAGCTCCTTGGCGGCAGCGCGGTGTTGACCTGGAGCAACGCCGCGTTTGCCCTGCAGTCGGCGCCATCGGCCGCCGGCGCCTATACCAACGTGCCGGGCGCGACCAGTCCCTACACCAACCCGGTCGCCGGGCTGCAGCAGTATTTTCGGTTGAAGGCGAATTGAGGATGGATTTTGCTTTGATTCGCAGCCACTTTCCTGAAAATTCTCGCGACAAGAATGAATCGAGCCGTGTTCCTGGATCGCGACGGGACGATGATCGCGGAAAAGCATTATCTCCATGAAGTGGAGCAGGTCGAGATCCTGCCGGGAGCGGCGAAGGCACTGAAAGAGCTTCAGGACGCCGGGTTCAAACTCTTTATCGTGTCGAATCAGTCCGGGGTCGGCCGGGGCTATTTCACCCTGGCCGACGTTGAACGGGTGAACGAACACATCCGGCGGGAGTTCGCGCGCGCCGGGGTCCGGTTTGAGGAGATTTACGTCGCCCCCGAGGCTCCGGACGCGTCGAGCCGGGGTCGAAAGCCGTCGCCGCAGTTTCTTTTCGATGCGCGGGATGCGTTTGGCGTTGACCTCGCGGAGAGCCACTTCATCGGCGACAAGCTGATCGATCTGGAATGCGGCTGGAATGCGGGCGTGAAGCAGTGCATTCTCGTCCGGACCGGATACGGGGCGGAACTGGAACGCCGCTCGCCCGGGAAGCTGCGGTCCGCTGTGGTGGTGGAGGATCTGGCGGCGGCGGCGGAGTGGATTTTGAACCCGGGTGGAACCGGTGAACGGGCGGCTGATTGATTTGTGCCGCGCTTTCCGGGCTGGTATCATGCGGGATGGTTGATCCGGAGCGTGGCCCGGGTTGCAGGGTGGCGCCCCGTTGGGGTGGTGTGTGACAGGTTTGAGTAACTCATGAAAATCCTTGGCCTCATCCCGGCGCGATACGCTTCCACGCGCTTTCCCGGCAAACCGCTGGCGCTCATCGCGGGGAAACCGCTCATCCAGCACGTCGTCGAACGCTGCCGGAAGGCCCGGTCGCTCTCTGAAATCATCGTGGCCACGGACGATGCACGAATCGCGGATGCGGCGGGAAAGTTTTGCCGGGTCGAGATGACGCGCGCCTCGCACCCGAGCGGAACGGATCGCATCGCGGAAGCCGCCGCGCGTTGCCAGTGCGATGCCGTGGTGAACATTCAGGGCGACGAACCCCTGATGGATCCGGCGGTCATCGATGCGGTTGCCCGGGCGCTCGAAAACCAGGAGATGTCCACCGCCGCGGCGCCGATTGGGCATCCGGAGGAATTGGAGAATCCCAATGTCGTAAAAGTCGTTGTCAACGCCGCCGGCCGGGCGCTATATTTTTCCCGGCGCACGATCCCGTATTTGCGCGAGGCCGCCAGTGGTTCGGTGAGCGAACAGTTGGCGGCGTTTCCATTTTTGAAGCACGTGGGCATTTACGGGTACCGGCGGCAAACGCTGCTGCGGCTCGTGCAACTTCCGGTTTCACCGCTGGAATCCGCGGAGAACCTGGAGCAGTTGCGCGCGTTGGAAAACGGAATCCAGATCGCGGTCGTGAAGGTGGATTACGAGGGCGCGAGCGTGGATGTGCCGGAAGACGTGGCGCGGGTGGAAAGACTGATGAACGATTCAACGATTTAACGACCCAATGAAATACATTTTTGTCACGGGTGGAGTGGTGAGTTCGCTGGGCAAGGGCCTGACGGCGGCCGCATTGGGCACCCTGCTCGAAAACCGCGGACTCAAGGTTGTGCTGCAGAAGTTCGACCCTTATCTGAACGTCGATCCCGGCACCATGAATCCGTACCAGCATGGGGAGGTTTACGTGCTCGACGACGGGGCGGAGACCGACCTCGACCTGGGCCATTACGAGCGGTTCACCAACGTGAAACTGACGCGGCTGAACAATCTGACCAGCGGCCAGGTGTACCAGACCGTTCTCAACAACGAGCGCGAGGGCAAATACCTCGGCAAAACCGTCCAGGTCATCCCGCACGTCACCGATGAAATTCAAAAACGGATCCACGTCCTCGCCGAACAAAGCAAGGCCGACGTGGTCATCACCGAAATCGGCGGCACCACCGGCGACATCGAGGGCCTGCCGTTCCTGGAAGCGATCCGCGAATTTGCGCTGGAAGCCGGCACGGGCAACGTGGTGTTCATGCACGTCACCTACGTGCCTTTCATCAAGGCCGCCGGCGAATTGAAGACCAAACCCACCCAGCAGTCCGTCGCCAAATTGCGCGAAATCGGCATTGCGCCGCACATTCTCGTGTGCCGCACCGAACGGCCGCTGGACAAGGAATTGCGCCAGAAAATCTCGCTCTTCTGCAACGTTCCCTTCGATGCCGTCATCGAGGAAAAGGACGTGGACCACAGCATTTATGAGGTCCCGCTGATGCTCCAGCGGGAACGCCTCGACGATCTCGTTTGCCGTCTGCTGCACC